>Ga0207667_10000582_pt1 | contig 47591 bp, 44 predicted proteins | sample KBSCornC52_FD_184301 | JGI IMG/M metagenome (GOLD analysis project Ga0207667, IMG submission 184301) | Corn rhizosphere microbial communities from Kellogg Biological Station, Michigan, USA - KBS Corn C5-2 (SPAdes) (version 2) | ecosystem: Host-associated > Plants > Roots > Rhizosphere > Soil ... | reverse complement strand
TACGACGCCCGCGGCAACGTGGTGCAGAAGCGCCAGACCCAGGGCACCAACGTCGACACGATCAGCTACGGCTATTCCCTGGCCGATCGTCTAGCCAGCACCCGTACGCCGGACGGCACGGCGATCCAGTACGGACGTGATGCCACCGGCCGTATCAACGGCGTCACCGTCCTGCCGCCAGGTACGGGCGGTGCAGGCGCCGGCAATGTAGTCACCAACGTCAGCTACCTGCCGTTTGGTCCTATCGCCAGCTATACCCTGGGCAATGGTCAGACGATCACCCGTACCTACGACGCCAACTATGCGGTGACGGACATCGTCAGCCCGGCGTTGAATCTTCACTTCGCCCGCGATGCGATGGGCAACATCACGGCACTGGGCAATGCGCCAGGCGCCAATCCGGCCATCGAAACGTACAGCTACGACCCGTTGTATCGACTGACCGGCCTTAAGGATGCCCAGGGTCAGGCCATCGAGGCCTACACGTACAACAAGACCGGCGACCGCCTCAGCAAGACGAGCAATGGGCTGGCGACGGGTACCTACGGTTATCAGACGGGCACGCACTGGCTAACGAGCATAGGAAGCAGTGCGCGGACGTACGACGCCAACGGCAACACCACGGGTAACGCGACCGGTGGTGACACCTTCGGCTATGGCTACAACGACCGCAATCGCATGACGGTCGTGCAGCGCAATGGGCAGACCGTTGCGAACTACACTTACAACGCCATGGGGCAGCGTGTAGCTAAAGCGGTCGTGGCCAATCAGCGCTTTGCTTATGACGAAGGTAGTCAGCTACTAGGCGAGTATGGAGCGACAAGTCGTAACTACATCTGGTTAGACAACTTACCTGTAGCGGCCCTGGATACTAACGGCAGCGCGAGCACCGTGAGCTATATACACGCGGATGGGCTTGGGACGCCGCGTACCCTAACTGACGCCGCGGGAACTGCGGTTTGGCAATGGCCCTATCAGGCAAATCCGTTTGGTGAGAAATCTGCTTCAGCTACAGGAACGGTCTTCAACTTGCGTCTTCCGGGCCAGTACTACGACTCAGAATCGGCGCTGCACTATAACGTTCAGCGCACCTACGAAGCGTCTATCGGCAGATATGCTGAGAGCGACCCTATTGGCCTAACAGCTGGTTTCAGTACGTACGCATACGTCGCATCTCGGCCATTGCAGGCAGGTGATCCACTAGGTTTGCAATCTACAGCGGCATGTGCAAACCCTATCAATGCAGCAGCTTGCGCGGCGGCCGGGATGCTTCCAGAGGCCGGTGGAGCTGGTAAGGGTGCGGCGGTGTTGGGAGGGGCACTCACAGCAGCGGGAGCAAATGCCATTTTGAACGGAGCTTCAGATGCTAGACCGGAAGCTGTATGCAAGCCCGCATATGCAGATGCGAAGCCAAATGATCTTTGCGAACAACTCGCGCTTGCGGAGGCGAAGGCCGGAGCTGGGGAGCCAATCATGGGGTCGATGGGAGACGAGCCGAGGCTTATCGCTCACTACGGGCCAGGCCCTTGGGTAAAAATGCAGCACAAGCACCGTTGTCCGGATGGAAGATTGATAGTGATTCACTACTTTTCCAATGGTCGCGGATTAAATGTTGAGCTGAAATTCGTGTAATAGAGGCAACGCCCATGAGTGATTTCATTCGGTTAAATATTGCTCGCGAGAACGATGGCTCCGGACAGCTCTTCCTGGAATTCGGTGCGGATGGCTTTTCAGGGAGTGGGGCTGCGTATTTTGACCTGGCACTACTCGCCGACAGGGCTCGAGAGTTCGCCGCATATCCACTTCCGATCGATGCGCCAGTTTTATTGGCTGGAGGATTTTTGGATAAAGGTGATTTCTCCAGGCTTCGGCAGGAGCACCTTCATGTGTCTGCGTATCCACTCGGTGGCTCCGGGCGCATTGGACTGATGCTGAAGGTGGCAGAGCCTGCTGATGACGGGCGGCAGGATGTCCTTAGACGAAGTGCCTCAGCAGAGTTCTTAGTTAACTATGATTTACTATCTCGTTTTTCGAAGGGTTTGGTAGAGCTGGCAACCGGAAAGTGTGAAGACTTCATGCTTGAGATGCCCGGATGACGTGCAAGAAGAGGTATGTGATGCGTTGGAGTTAATATTGACCATTCTGAACGCGGCCAGAAAGGTACTGGATATTTGTATTCAGAAAAATTGGACGTCCGGCGATATCGACCAGCTCACGGATTCCATTGAGTTGATTCGCGGACAGATTGGTCATGTGGTTAACTGATCTAAGCCAGAAATGGGGGCGCGTCCTCACCCCAGATCTCACGGACACCATACGGATACTGGCTTACGAAAGCTGAGTTGGATGATCGCGGCCGGCTGGTGTTCCAGGAGTGCGGATCAGGTTCACTTACTGATAGCAGAAGTGAACCTGCCCCCCCGTTTTGCTGTCGGCTGCATGCAGTGGCATCACTTGTGTGAGGTAGTGACGGCTATGTTGAATTATTCGTTAACTTTGCCATCAGACTTTGCCGACTATGAGTGGGAGGTGACGGCAAAGGGTTACTTCTCGGAAGCGCATATCGCCGTTTCTGGGAAGCAATATCGATTGAGCTTCTACGACGCTGTTCGCCTAAGCCAAGAGATTGAAAGCGAGCTAGAGAGCGGAGGGGTGTTCTTTGAGCCCAATTTGGTGATCGTTCGGTCCGTGACAAGGATAGAGATGGAGCGAGCCGTGGAACAACTGGTGCAATCTGGCCTGATGGCCTTGTTGGTGCCGAAGTAAGTCAGCGTTAAAGCGGGCTTGGACTACCCCCGATTTCTCGGACCGTTGAATTAAGCACCCTTGGCTATTCTCTCGTTCCCTTGCCGTGCGACGGCGACTTCATCTGCCCTTGTGCGAGCTGCTCTTGCATAGCATTGCACTGCGTCGACTTTCATCTCGTTACAAAGAACGGGGTCAGGTTGGACTACCCCCGATTTCTCGGACGGGAATTGCTCCCTGTCATTGCGCAGCAACGCGACGGCCCTTCATCTTGATGTAATTCAGCGCGAACATTCGCGCTGCAGTCGAGCTGACATGATTGGTATCCCAGTAAAGACCGTAACCATCTTTCAGGGCCAGGCAATTCACTTGACTGCAGAAGAAGTCGGCTACATCCACATACTCGACGTTCGAATGCGTGGCGGCGACTCGCTGCAACATGGTTCGAACTGGTACTGCGTCTTTGTCGAATGAGGCTCGACTTACGTCGCATGCGGACAATGCGCCCCTGGCTATGCAGTTAGGGACGGAGTCGGGCAAATTGGGCGTCTGTCCAATGACGATGACGCGCCTTGCCGTGGATGCGACCTGAGTCAGCGTAGCTGTGAAGTGGGATTCGAAATCGCCGTGATCAGGTTGAGGCCACCAAGCTGTAATAACGATGGTGTCGTAAGCCCTTAGTTTGGCAACAACGGATCGATTGAACTCCTTGCACCGATCCGCTTCGAGCATGCGTTTGCCGTTGTCATAGTCAAGGGCTGGCGCGCAGGCATCGCGAGTGAAGCTGGTCGCGGCCACTCCGTCTTCGTCGGCAATAGCCCATGCGAATGGCTGCCACGCCAAGGCATGCGAATCCCCCCAGATTGCGACCCGAATGGGTTTTTCGACCACAGAGCTGCATCCTGGCCTGGGCAGATCTCCAACAGGCTCGTCACCCCGCGAATTACAGTCTTCGCGATTGAGGGGCTGATCGCGGGCCGTGCGAGACGCCAGGTCGTCAGGCAATGGCGCTTTGTAGAGAGCGGTACCCACCTGCAGCGTTACCACTGCTAAGGCGAACAATGCGAAAGAACTGGCAGCAACCAGCTTTGCGTTCGATGTTGATGAGTCCTGTCGCCGACACGGTTGCTCTACCAGCCTGTACGTCACAGTTGCCAGGAGGGCGGCGGCGAAGCAAATTCCGGCACGAACGCCCGCGGACACCGGGCCGGCATGCGTGGCATTGGCAAGGGCCAGCAACGGCCAGTGCCATAGTATAGAGCGAGTACGAAATGCGGCCGATAAAGGTCATCGGCCGAGTGCAAAGTAATGATCCTGCGAATCCTGTTCCCGCAGCAGCATGCACTCCCAATAATACGGCGGTGGTGCCGACAACGGCTGGAAGCGCTCCAAGGCCAGGGAAGTGCTCGATCGGGATGGCGATTGCAAGTGCCAGGATTGCCATTCCTAGCGCGACTGAGCGCCCGCCACCGGTGAGCTTGCTGGTGGGGCTGAGCGCAATCAATCCACCGGCCGACAACTCCCAGAGCCGAGCTGGCATCTGATAGAAGGCGGCGTTGCTGCCGAGGAAAATGAGCAGCTCAGCTAGCGAAATGGAAGCTAGTGCGACGCACGCCAGTACACTTCGGGTCCTTGCGCGGCCCCATCGCATCAGTATCAGCAGGGCGATCGGCCAAACCAGGTAGAACTGCTCCTCCACGGCTAGCGACCAAAGATGCAGCAAGGGCATTCTGTCGGAAGCCGAGGCAAAGTAGCCGCCGGTATTCGCTTGAAAGAAGAAGTTGGCCGCAAACGTCAGGGACGCCGCCGCAGATCGTGCCACTTCGGTAACTTCCCCGTTTGGGGAAAGTAGCAGCGTCGAAGCAGTGACCGTCGCAACGATGACCACCAGCATGGCTGGCAGAATTCGCTTTACTCGGCGCGCATAGAACGCGGTGAGGTCAATCCGGCCGGTGGTCGACCACTCATTATGCAGTAGTGAAGTAATCAGATAGCCAGATATCACGAAGAAGATATCGACGCCAACGTATCCCGCGCCTGGCCCGAAGCCAGCATGAAAGAACACGACGGCGAGCACCGCGACAGCACGCAGCCCATCAATCTCCTGGCTGTATCTTATGTTGCTCACAACAATATTCCCCTGTCGCCACTTCGTTGCGGGAGCTTCTTAGCGCCAGCGATCGCGCACGAGCAACGCGCCAAGACCAAGTGACCAACTGGTAAACTACATCCGCTTGAACGGGTTGCTTCCTGATCATAGCAGGCAGTCGCGGGCGCCTGCGGTGCCGCACTACTCATTCGGGGCCAGCGCCGCCAACGTGCTTCGCAGTTCACTCCATGAGGGTATTCAGCAATGCCAGGGGAATTGCCATTAAGGAGTGAGGGTGGTTTGGCCGGAAGTAGTTAAGTATGGCCACCACCCTATCTTTATCCGCCCACCTCTCAGGTGATTACTTGGCGTTAACGCGTCCTTGCTAACCTCGGCCACTCCAACGCCAAGGAGTTAGTCGTATGCCAAGGATTTCCTGCGCCACCCTGCTCGTTCTGGCCGTCGTGGCCGCACCGGCCTTCGCTCAATCGGACCGCGAAGTTGTCGAAGATATGGTTACCCGTTCCGCCAATGTCTGCCCTGGCCACAGTGCCGATCGCACGACACCCACTGTGAAGGCTGTGCCGGTCGGTGCACTACGCGTGATGCTGGAACGTGGTCTGGTGATGTGCCCCGATCGTCGCCTCGATGCTGATGCGCCTGCGGCTTTCTACGGCCGTGTAGGTGTTTTCACCTGGAACCCGGAGGTGAAGGAGGGTTCAGCGGTGATCGTGAAGCAGATCGATGCGATGACGCGCAAGGACGAGTATCCGCAAGACACTTTGGTGTGGGATGCGAAAGGCAATGCGCTGAAGCAGCGTACCGTGCCGGCGTTCGAGGCCAAGCCGGGTGCGGCGGTGCTTTACCACGTGAGGTAAGTGGCGGCAGCGATTGATAGCTTGGGTCACGGCGCGCCATTGCGGCGCGTCGTGGTTTTGGGGCGCTTATGAAGTGCCGAAAGAACAGGTATCAAGTGAAAGCATTGATCATGCTTGCCACTGTTCCGTTCATCATCGTCGTCGTCGCGTTGATCTTCGCTGGCATGATCACACTGAGGTAGCGCTAAGAAAGCTTTATCGCCGGACCTTGCTGCTGCGACTGGTTCTGCGCCACGTCCTGCTGCTGTGTTGGCGCCTGAGCCCGCACCTGCTGACCTTGCTCGGCCGCCTGATTCCACACGATGGCACTTTGCTGCGCCGGCGTATTGAGCGCTTCCATGGTGGGCAGGCTCGCCATCTGTCGATCCATGCCGGCGTTATTGAGACCTCCCTGCACGGCGAAAGTCTTGCTCCCGTCTGGACTCAGTAGCACATGATCGATCCGGTCCAGTCCCTGGGCCTTGGCCTGCACGGCCATCGCGGCAGCAAAATCCTTATCCCGGTCGGATGGCGGGACGTTGTGCTGCGTGTTGAGTTTGTTTATCCCGGCATAAGCCTGCTGATACATGTCGTGCCCAGGATGATTCGGATCCTCCATCCCTTTATCGCTGAGCAACCACTGCAGCGGGCCGCGATGCGGCATCGGGTTGGTGTGTTCCTTGTTGAGCTGGCTGCCAGGCATTGGGTCCTTGATGCTCTTGACGTCATCCACATTCTCGGCCGGCCTGAAAGCGCTTTTGCCATCGCTGTGGCCGGGCAGGGGGACACGTATGCTGGGGCCGACGGTGGTGGTGCCTATGCCTTGCGCGGCAATCTCGACATGATTCTGGCGCTGGATGCCGGCGTGATTGAGCCCGGCCCAGGTGAAGTCGACGCAGTTGTTGCGCACGTCCTTGTACTTGAGATCGAACCCGTGCTGCTGAGGATGCTCGCCGAACTCCTTCAGCTTCTCGTATTGCTCCTTGGATATCTCCATGGTGCGGGAGTACAGCGGGTTCTTGTAGTTCTCCACATCATCGCGCGGCACAAAGCCCGGGCCGTTGACGTTGCCGTGTTCGACGGGTGCGAAGCCGAAACTCTGCGGCTTTCCCGCGCCATCGCTGATCGTATAGAACATGTGCCCTGGCGTGGACGTCGCCCCGGGTCCTTCCTTCGTCAGCGGTGTGCCCGGCGCGGCCACATAGACCGTGACTGAGTATTTCTGCGGATCAGACATCGAGTGCTCCTTCACTCTCCGGTGTTGTAGAACGGTGCGACCCTTAAGCTTGTCTGGACGCCAGCGAAGATGGGCAGATCCACTACCGTTTTCAGCTTGGCGTAGTAGTGGCCGGATCGGGCGGGGCGGAAGCCGGCTATCAATACGTTGGATGTATGGCCATTGGTGCCGTACAGATGCAGATGGGCGAGCTTGGCATCGTCCTGATGGCCCGCAGCGGACTGGAGGATGGCCTGGTTGTCCTCCGTCGGCACGGCGATGGACTCGCCGTGGCTCAGCAGAAAGACTTCGACTCGCACGGGGAAATCATTCTGCTGAATGGCGTCCTCGATCTGGCCTCGTGCGGTCTGCGGGAAGTCCAGGGCCACCATCAGGCGCCGCTTGGCTTTGGCCTGCTCGGGGCTCACCTGGAAATCGATGCGCGCGGTGGCACCAGCCTTGTCCATCGCGAACTGCGCGCTGACGGGAAGGGCCGGCGGTTGGGGCGGTGTGGCGGGCGATGCGTGCAAGGCCACCCCGATCATGGTGGCTGTCCATAGCGCAGCCCGATGCAGTATTCGCTTCATGCCTGACTTCCTATCGGCCTTATCGATGACGGGAGCTTATCAAGGCGGTTGGCCTGCGTTGCTGAGCCGAGCTCAAATTCAGTTTCGTCTGATTTCTCAGCACCGCTTCGGTTAACCCATTCGAACTGCGTGTCACGTTGGTGGCCGGGCGACGTCAAAGATCGCCGTGCAGCGCCTGTAACGAGGCCAAGGCCGCCAGTCCCGCCGTTTCGGTACGCAGAATGCGCGGCCCCAACCGCAGACCACGAAACGCCGCTGTATTCAGCGCTCCCACATCGCGCTCGCCCAGCCCCCCTTCCGGCCCGACTACCAGCACGCCGCCGCTTGCCGGAAAGGTAAGCGCCCGCGCCTGCACGGTGCCTTCCGGTAGCAACGCCAGCCGCAACGCTCCGTCATCGGCCGGCAGGTCGCGCAACCAAGCTTCCAGCGACAACGCCGGTACAATTTCCGGCACCACCGCGCGTCCGCTTTGCTCACACGCGCTCTCCGCCACGGCGCGCCAATGCGCCAGGCGCTTCTCCGCCCGCGCGGCATCGAGCTTCACCTCAGAGCGTTCGGTATGCAGCGGCACGATGCGTGCCACACCGAGCTCCGTGGCCTTCTGCACGATCAGGTCCATCTTTTCGCCGCGAGCAATGCCTTGGGCGAGGGTAAGGCGCAAGGGCGATTCGTTATCGATGCGCTCGCTGCTTTCGACCCGCACGCTGACTTCGCGCTTGCCTACCGTGGTGATGGTTGCGCTGTAGTCATGGCCATCGCCGTTGAACAACACCAGCGCATCGCCGGCGGTCATGCGCAACACGCGAGCGACATGTTCGCCGGCCTGGGCGGGCAGGGTGAATTCGGTGCCGATGGCGAGCGGCTGGGCGACGTGGATACGGATGGTGCGCATGGCTTGAGGCTGCTGGGAAAGCGCCATTTTAGCCATCCTGGTGGAGCTGAACGAGGCTGCGATTTTCGGACTGCAGGCAGTTGCCCCATAGCGCCGCCGGGCGCAGCATCGTGGAACCCACGGCTGCATGAGGGCCGAGCCATGTCGAAATCCCCCGTTCTTTTCGCCAGCTTGCTGGCCGTATTGGCAAGTTCAGCCTCGGCGCAGGACGCCAAGGCGCCCACGCAGGATGCCCATACCAGGCGCATCGAAGGCCTGGAAACCATGCCGTATACGCCGCCGGCGGCCGGCACCCAGGGCGGCCAGCAGGCGGGTAATGACCGCAATTGCCTGCGGCAGACCGGGAGTCATATTCCGCCGAAGAACGGCAAGTGCATTCCGGTGCCGGGGCGCTCGTACGACAAGCAGGACATCGACCGTACGGGCGAGCAGAAGCTTGGGCCGGCGTTGCGGAAGTTGGATCCGAGTGTTGGCGGGCATTGAAATGGTTAGAGCGTCAGCCTTGTGGCGCTCTTGCTTACATGAAGCCCGAGGCTCTGGATTCCGGCCTGCGCCGGAATGACGATCTGGGAGGTCGGGGACTTCCCGGGGCTTCAATCTTCGATGGCCCGCTCGATACCCGCGATAGTCACATCCACCAGATGATCCAACTCGTCCGTGCTCACCACGTACGGCGGCATGAAGTAGACGACATTGCCCAGCGGCCGCAGCAGTGCGCCATGTTCCAGCCCATGCAGATACACACGCAGCCCACGCCGTTCTTCAGACGGATAAGGCGTGCGTGAAGCCTTGTCACGCACCAGCTCCACCGCCGCAATCATGCCCGTCTGCCGCACATCGGCCACATGCGGATGCTCCCGCAACGGCTCGAGCCGCCTGGCCAGATGTGCCGCCAACACCCGGTTGCGCTCCAGCACCGGCTCATCGCGGAAGATATCCAGCGTCGCCAGTGCCGCACGGCAGGCCAGCGGATTGCCGGTATAGCTGTGCGAATGCAGGAAAGCCTTGCCGGCGTTGTATTCCGCATAGAAGGCTTCGTACACCGGCGTGGTGGTCAACACCGCTGACAGCGGAAGAAAACCACCAGTAAGCCCCTTCGACAGACACATGAAGTCCGGCGACACGCCAGCCTGCTCGCACGCGAACAAGCTGCCCGTACGGCCAAAACCCACCGCGATTTCGTCGGCGATGAAGTGCACGCCGAACTCGTCGCATAGCGCACGCAGGCCGGTCAGATAAGCCGGGTGATACATCCGCATGCCACCCGCACATTGCACCAATGGCTCGACGATCACCGCACAAGTTTCATGCGCATGCTGTTCCAGCAGCACACGCAGTTCGCCAAGCCGCCGCACGGCACAGGCCACGGCGCTCTCGCCGGGCTCAGCTTCGTAGGCATCCGCGGAGGGCGCCAGAATCGGCGTCAACAACAAGGGCGCATAGGTCTTCCGATACAGCGCCACGTCGCTGACCGACAACGCCCCCAAGGTCTCCCCGTGATAGCTGCCGCTGAGCGCAATAAACCGCGTCTTCTGCCCGGCCCCCTGATTCAGCCAATAATGAAAACTCATCTTCAGCGCGACTTCGATCGCCGCGGAGCCGTTATCGGCCAGAAACACCCGTTCCAATCCGGCCGGCGTGATCGCTGCCAACCGCTCCGCCAGTTCGATCGCCGGCTCATGCGTAAACCCGGCGAAAATCACATGCTCCAGCGTATCCAGCTGCTCCTTCAGCGCCGCGCCGATCCGCGGATTCGCATGTCCGAACAGATTGGTCCACCAGGAACTGATCCCATCCAGGTACCGCCGCCCATCCGCATCCACCAGCCACGGCCCTTCGCCGCGGACGATGGGCAGCAGCGGCACGGCGCCGGCGTGGTCGTGCATCTGGGTGCAGGGGTGCCAGAGATGGCGGAGGTCGCGCGCGGCGAGGATCTGGTTGCGGCTTTGGTTCGGGCTCATCCGGGTATGATCGGGGTTCGGCGCCGGCTGCCTCAAGCCCGCCTGTCCGTTGGAGCTCCCCCTTTGATCCGGTTGCGCACCGTTCTGCTGTTCCTGCTGTTGCTGTCCGCCCTGGCCTGGCTGGTGGTGTACCTGCCGGCGAGCTGGGTGCGGCCGCAGCTGGAGGCGCGCCTGCATGGGCTGCGGCTGGAGGGGCTGAGCGGCACGCTATGGGACGGCCATGCGCAGCACGTGCTGGCTGAGAACGGCAGTGACCTGGGCCAGTTCGACTGGCAACTGTCGCGTCGCGCCCTGCTCGGCGACACCCGGCTGAACGTGGTTTTCCACGGGGCCTGGGGCCGCCTGGCCGGCCAGCTGCGCAAACTGGAAGACAAGCGCGAGGAGTGGAGCCAGGTACATCTGGATGGCGATCTTGCCCAACTTTCCGCGCAACTGGCGCCCGCGGCCGATCGGCTGGAAGGCCGCCTCACCGTCGACAACGCCCGCGTGGTGATGCAAGGCCGCTGGCCGGTGGAACTGGACGCCCATGCGCAGTGGAACGGCGCGCGCCTGCAGGGCGCACAGCGCGATCTCGCTTTCGGCAATCTGCAGTTGCGCGCGACCGGTACGGCCGGCGTGGTCAACGCCACGCTGCAGGACGACGGCAACGGCCCGTTGCAACTGGCCGGCCATCTGGCGCTGAGCCCGCTGGGCTGGAAGTACGACATCAAGGCCAGGCCGCGCGAGTCCGATCCGGCCTTGCGCAACTGGCTGGCGGGTTTCGGCCGGCTGGCGGCCGATGGCAGCATGCATCTGCAACGCAGCGGCGGGGTCGCCGCGATCACGGGCAAGGGGAATCGATGAGCGCACCCGATCTGGCGCGGGCTCTGTCCGCGGCGCGCGAAGCCGCGGAAGCGGCGGCGGAAGTGATCCGCCATTACTGGCGGCGCGGCGTGGAGGTGGAGATCAAGAGCGACGCCACGCCGGTGACCATTGCCGACCGCGAAGCCGAGCTGGCCATCCGCAAGCTGCTGCAGGCGGCCTTGCCGGAGGCGGCGATCTACGGCGAGGAATTCGGCCTGGACGACCAGTCCGCCGAACTGCTGTGGCTGGTCGATCCGCTGGACGGCACCAAGAGCTTCGTGCGGCGCACGCCGTTCTTCTCCACCCAGATCGCCTTGATGCACAAGGGCGAGCTGGTGCTGGGCGTTTCCAGCGCGCCGGTCTACGGCGAAACGCTGTGGGCCAGCGCCGGCGGCGGTGCCTGGTTCGAGGGCGAGCGCGTGCGCGTGGCCGCCACCGACAGCATGGCGCAGGCCTCGATCTCCACCGGCAATATCAAGACGCTCACCGCCGATGCGCGCTGGGCCGAGCTGGGCGCGCTGATCCGCGACAGCAACCGCATTCGCGGCTACGGCGATTTCTGCCACTACCACCTGCTGGCGCGCGGCGGGCTGGATCTGGTGATCGAGTCGGATGTGAACATCCTGGACGTGGCCGCGCTGGCCGCGATCGTGCGCGAAGCCGGCGGCGTGTTCACCGACCTGGACGGCCAGCCGTTGAACCTGGATACGCGCAGCGTACTGGCCGGCACGCCGGCCCTGCATGCGCAGGCGCTGAAGCGTTTTCGTGCAGCACTACCGAGCTAGAATCGAACGATGCCCAAGCCCCCCATCATCCATGCCACCCGCGACGTCCACGACAGCCATTTCCTGCGCGTGGAGCAGCTCGATCTCGAATTCTCCAACGGCGAGCGCCGCACCTACGAGCGCCTGAAAGGCAGCGGCCTGGGCGCGGTGATCATCGTGCCGATGCAGGACGACGACACCGTGCTGCTGGTGCGCGAATACGGCGCCGGCGTCGGCCGCTACGAACTGAGCCTGCCCAAGGGCCGGCTGGATCAGGACGAAACGGTGGAGCAGGGCGCGGACCGCGAGCTGAAAGAGGAAATCGGCTTCGGCGCGCGCAAGCTCAAAATTCTGCACAACCTGTCGCTGTCGCCGTCGTATATGACGCATATGGCGCACGTGGTGCTGGCGCAGGAGCTGTATCCGGAACGCCTGCAAGGCGACGAGCCGGAAGAGCTCGAAGTGGTGCCGTGGAAATTGTCCAACCTGCACGAGCTGATCGCACGCGACGATGTCACCGAAGGCCGTTCCATCGCCGCCTTGTTCATGGCCCGCGAGTATCTCGCCGGTCGCTTCAAGCCGGCATGAGCGCGGCGCCGGTTTCTGCGCTGCTGCGCCAGGTCGCGGCGATTGCGCGCGATGCGGCGGCGGCCATCCTGGCGGTGTATGGACAGGAGTTCGAGGTTCAGCGCAAGGCTGACCACTCGCCGGTAACCGCTGCGGATCTCGCCGCGCAGCGCGTGATCGTGGCCGGGCTCGATGCGCTGGACGAAGTGCTGCCGGTGCTTTCCGAAGAGGCGCGCATCGCGCCGTGGAGCGAGCGGCAGCGCTGGTCGCGCTACTGGCTGGTCGATCCGCTCGACGGCACGCGCGAGTTCGTCAAGCGCAATGGCGAGTTCAGCGTGAATATCGCGCTGATCGATGGGCACGAGCCGGTACTCGGCGTAGTGCTGGCGCCGGTGACCGGCGATCTCTACGCCGCCGAGCGCGGCGGTGGCGCCTGGCGGCAGGAAGGTGCCGATGCGGTATGGCAATCCATCGCCACGCGCGCGATCACCGAGCCGCCGATGGTGGCCGGCAGCCGTTCGCATGGCGGCCATGGCGTCGCGCTGCTGCGCGAACTGCTCGGCGACGATTTCGTGGAAACGCCGATGGGCTCGTCGCTGAAATTCTGCCTGCTGGCGCGCGGCACCGCGGATGTCTATCTGCGCCGCGGCGCGACCAGCGAATGGGATACCGCCGCCGCGCAATGCGTGCTCGAAGCGGCCGGTGGCGCCGTGCTGGATCTGGACGGCCATCCGCTGCGCTACAACCGCAAGGACTCCCTGCTCAATCCCGAATTCCTCGCCGTGGGCGACACGGCGATCGACTGGACCGCACGCCTGCGCGCGGCGGACGTGTGACTGCATGAGCACCTCTCAGCGCCACAGCCTCGACGACCTGCTCGCCATCATGGCCCGCCTGCGCGACCCGCAGCGCGGCTGTCCCTGGGATGTGCAGCAGGATTTCTCGACCATTGCCCCGTACACCATCGAAGAGGCCTACGAAGTGGCCGACGCGATCGACCGCAAGGACTGGCACGACCTGCGCGACGAACTGGGCGACCTGCTGCTGCAGGTGGTGTTCCATGCGCAGATGGCGCAGGAGCAGGGGTTGTTTGATTTCGCCGACGTGGCGCATGCGATCAGCGACAAGATGATCCGCCGCCATCCGCATGTATTCGGCGATGTCAGCTATGAGGACGTCGAGGCGCAGAAGGAAGCGTGGGAGGCGATCAAGGCGGAGGAGCGCGCAGCCAAGGGCGAGGCGCACGACGACAGCGCGCTGGCCGGCGTATCGAGCGGCCTGCCGGAGTGGAAGCGCGCGCTGAAGCTGCAGCAGCGGGCGGCGAAGGTCGGGTTCGACTGGCCGGACGAGCAGCCGGTGCTGGACAAGCTGGCCGAAGAGATCGAGGAAGTGCGCGTGGAGTTCGCGGCCGGCGCCGACAAGGCGCGGCTGCAGGACGAGATCGGCGATGTGGCCTTCGTGCTGGTGAATCTGGCGCGGCACGCTGATGTGGATTTCTCGCAGGCGCTGCGGCATGCGAACGCGAAGTTCGAGCGGAGGTTCCGCGGCATGGAGGCGGTGGCACGGGCAGAAGGCGTGCCACTGGCCGAGCGTGACCTGGCGGCGCAAGAGGCGCTTTGGCAGCGCGTAAAGGGTGGCGAAGCCCCCGCGTAGGCTGCGGTGAGCCGTAGGCGAACCCCAACGTACGCCCAGTGGTGCCGATCCCGGAAAAGAAAGAGGCGCGAGGTTCTGGGGACCTTCGCGCCTCAAGTTCCATCTCGCTGGGCAAGCAGCGGTTGTCGTTGTCGTTGTTATGCGCTTCGCAACCCCACAACGCCCCTGCCAACTGGCGGTTGACCCGCCGCCCCGGCCTTGCAACCTTTTCCGGGCCGGCCGCATCAGAAGGCCGAACGTCCACCCAGGAGCCTTTCCATGCGTCACCTTCTGCTCGCCAGCCTGCTGCTTCTCCCGTTCGCGGCCCAGGCCCGCGACGACTGCAAATTCCAGGCACCCCGCAACCTCCAGCTCGATCTCAGCGGCGTCCGTTCGGTGCAGATCGACGTGCGCAGCAATGATCTGCACCTGCGCGGCGACAATGCCGCGCGCGGCGGCGAACTGACCGGCCGCGCCTGCGCGTCCAGCCAGGAGCTGCTGGACGACCTGGTGGTCACCCAGCGCCGCCAGGGCGACGTGCTGATCGTCGAGCTCGGCCGCGAGCGCACCCATTGGACCATCGGCCACAGCTACACCGAGCTGGAGGTCAACCTGAAGCTGCCGCCGGCCATGCCGGTCACCGTGAACGGCGGCTCCGGCGATGCCTGGGTCGAGGGCATGAAGCGCCTCGACGCGCATGTCGGTTCCGGCGACCTGCACGTGAAGGACCTGGATGGCCCGTTGAGCGCCAGCATCGGCTCGGGCGACCTCGACGCCAGTCATGTCGGCAGCGTGGAGCTGGGCGCCGTGGGTTCGGGCGATTTCAAGGCTGAGGACATCAAGGGCGACGTGCGCGTGGGCAGCATCGGCTCCGGCGATGTGACGGTGAAGAATGTCGGCGGCAGCGTGCGGGTCGATACGATCGGTTCCGGCGACCTCACCGCGCGCGACGTCGGCGGCGATCTGTCGCTGGGCGCCAAGGGCAGCGGCGACGTGAACTACTCGGGCGTGCGCGGCAAGGTCAGCGTGCCGCGCGATCGCGGCGACGACTGAGAACCGCCAATTGGGGGTGTTCGTCACCCCAGCGAAAGCTGGGGTCCAGCGACTTCAAGGCTCTGGACCCCAGCTTTCGCTGGGTGACGGTTTCAATATGGCGAGTTCTAAATCGCCAGGCGCATCACCAGATACACCAGCGGTGCGCATACCAGCAGGAACGGTAGCGACACGCGATGGAACAGCCGCAGGCCCTGCGGCTGTTTCGCCAGGCGCAGGGCGATCAGGTTTGCCAGTGAGCCGATCGCCACGCCGAAGCCGCCCACGTTCACCGCCACGGCCAGCGCCATCGCATCCGGCGCGCGTTCCAGCAGCAAGACGGTGGCGGGTACGTTGCTGATCAGCTGCGAGGCGACGATGCCGCTGGCGTAGAGATGCAGCGGCTGATTCAGATCCACCGCATCCAGCAGCGCCCGTACCCACGGCAGCGCGGCGAAATGGCCCAGGCCCAGGAAGATCGCGGCGAAGGTGGCCAGCAGCAGCCAGTCCACCCGCGCCAGCAGGCGCCAGTCGAACAGCGCGAACGGAATCAGCAGCAGCGCCGCGCCGATGGTGGCGTAGCCGTGCTCTATCATCAGCACCATCATCGCCAGCGAGACGATGGACAGCGTTGCCTGCGTCGCGGAGACGGCGTGGCCGTCGACCTGTTCGGCATGCAGTTCGACACGTGCGCGCGGCAGCCAGCACCAGGCGAGCAGCGCGACCAGGGCGAACATGGTGGCCGCTGCCGGCAGCATCGCTCCGACGAATTCCATGAAGGGCAGGCGCAGGTACTGCCATATCAGCAGATTCTGCGGATTGCCGATCGGGCTGAGCGTGGAGCCGGCATTCACCGCCAGCGCTTCGAGAACCACCAGCCGCAGCACCGGCAGATTGGAGATGCCGCCGGCGGCGACGGTCAGCGGCACGATCAGGAACAGGCTGACGTCGTTGGTCAGCACCATCGACAGCACCGCGGTGATGCTGACCAGCAGCAGCCCCAGCGCACGCTGCGAATGCGCGCGCGCCACCAGCAGGCCGGCCAGATGCTGCACCAGGCCGCTTTCGCGTATGCCCTGGATGGCGATCAGCAGGCCCAGCAGTCCGGCCAGGGTGGGCAATTGCAGCCAGCGCTGATAGAGATTCCACGGCTGCGGATCGGCGATCGCCAGCACCAGCGCCAGCACGGCGAAGGCGATGAGCAGCCATTCGGCCTTCAGGCGCCGGCGCCAGTTTTTGCCTGCGCTTACTGCCACTCGGTCAGGCCTTCCAGTTCGTAGAGTTTTTTCCAGCTCGGCCGTGCGCGCACCAGGTCGGCCAGGCGCTTGAGCGCGGGCCATTCGGTGGCGGGGCGCGGCATATTGCGCGACCAGCGCAGCAGCATGGTCAGCATCAGGTCGGCGCCGCTGAACTGCTCGCCGAGCAGATAGGGGCCGTTCGCCGCGAGATGCGCGTCGAGGCGGTCCCACACGCTTTCGATGCGGCGCTGGATGGCGGCACGGATCGCCGGCGGATGTTCCTCATGACCCAGCTCGGCGGGATAGAACCACAGCCGGTAGGCCGACATCAGCGTATTGCTCAGATACACCACCCACTGCTGCCAGGCCTCGCGCTCCGGTGTGCCGGCGGGCGGGATCAGCTGCGTTTCCGGATGGCGCTCGGCCAGCATCAACAGCAGTGCGCCGGATTCGAAGCGCACCGTGCCGTCGATGGTCAGCGCCGGCACCGTACCGCCGGGATTGAGCTTCAGGTATTCGGGCGAATGCTGCGCATCGCGCTCGAAATCGACCAGTTCGAGGTGATACGGCGCGCCGATTTCCAGCAGCGCCAGATGCACGACCATGCTGGCGGTGCCGGGGGAGTAGTAGAGGGTGTACATGGGAACGCCCGGTGGTGTGGACCGGGCGATCTTACCGTCCCGCGCTGCCGTCACGACTCCCGCAGCAGCCGCATCGGCGAGGTGCGCGTGACTTTGCGCGTGCCGGCCAGCCCCAGCAGCATCACCACGAAAGCCGCGCACATGGCTGCCAGCAGCAAGGGCCCCAGCGGCGGCACGAAGCCTTCGATATGGAACACCGCGCGCCCCAGCCACCAGCCCGCGCCGGCCGCGCCGAACGCGGCGGTCAGGCCGGCGACCAGGCCGAGCAGGGCGAATTCGCAGGCCGCCGCCAGCCGCAGCTGGCCGCGCCGCGCGCCCAGCGTGCGCAACAGGGCCGCCTCATGCCTTCGCTCCGCAGCGCTGGCGGCCAGCGCCGCGGCCAGCACCAGCGCGCCGGCCAGCAGGCTGAAGCCGAGCACCCAGCGCACGGCATGGCTGACGCGGTCGACGATGTCGCGCACGCGGTCGAGCAGGGCGTCCACGTCGATCAGGCTCAGGTTGCCGAAATCGCGCGACAGCTTCGCCATCGCCTCGGTGTTGCCGCGCGGCACGTAGAAGCTGGCGATCCAGGTATGCGGCAGCTCCTTCGCATGCGCCGGATCCAGCAGCAGGAAGAAGTTCACGCGGAACGAACTCCAGTCCACCTTGCGCACGCTGGCCACGCGCGCCTGCACCGTGCCTTCGCCGACGTTGAAGCTCATGGTGTCGCCGATCTTCAGTGCGTACATGTCGCGCCACATGGTGTCGACCGAGACTTCCGCGACCGGCGGATTCGGCCCGTTCCAGGCGCCGGCCACGACCTGGTTGGATGGCGGCAGCGCGTCGGTCCAGGACAGGCGCAATTGGCGGTCGCTCCAGTCCTTGGCGCGCTCGTCCTGGAACTTGAGCTGGTCGATCGGCTGGCCGTTGATGGCGGTGAGCTTGCCCACCGCCAGCGGCAGCATGTTGAGCTGCTGGCCGCCGATCCTGGCCAGGCCATCTTCGAAGCTGGCGCGCTGGTCGTCCTGCAGGTTCAGCACGAACCAGTTCGGCGTATCGGCCGGCAGCTCGCGCCGCCAGCCTTCCAGCAGCGCGGGGGCGACGATGGCGAGCAGCAGCAGCGCCACCAGCCCCAGGCTCAGCGCGGTGGCCTGCAGCAGGCTCATGCCGCGCCGCCGCGCCAGCGCGGCCAGGCCCAGGCGCAAGGCCGGATGCGCGCCGGGCGCGACGCGCCGCGCGAACCACAGCAGCGCGGCCGCCAGCAGCGCCGCCACGGCGGCCACGCCGGTCAGGCTGGCGGCGAGGATGCCGGCCATGCTGGCCGAGCCGCTCTGGCTCCAGATCAGCGCCAGCGCCACCAGCACGGGGATGAAATACAGCGCATCGAAGCGGCGCACCCGTCGCGCCATGCTTTCGCGGAACACCGCCACCGGCGGCACCTCGGCCAGCCGCGCCAGCGGCGGCAGGGCGAAGCCGGCCAGCACCGCCACGCCCATCGCCGCGGCGGCGAAGGCCGGACCCAGCGGCAGTGCCACCGGCACGCTGGTGAACAGCGTGCTGGCGAACGACCAGGCGGCCTGGGCGACGCCCAGCGCGATCGCCACGCCCAGCAGCGAGGCCGGCAGCGCCAGCGCGCCCAGCGTGCCCAGCAGCAGGCCGAGCACGCGCCGGCGCGGCGTGCCGAGCGCGCGCAGCAGGGCGACTTCGTTGGTCTTGCGGCGCGCGTAGCGCTGCGCGGCGAGTGCGATCGCCACGCCGGCCAGCAGGGCCGAGAGCAGGGCGGTCAGGCGCAGGAAGGCGCTGGCGCGGTCAAAGGCGCTGCGCATGCGTTCCTGGGTCTGTTCCGGGGTGATCAGCTCGGCGCCCGGCGGCAGCTTCTGTGCCTGCGCCCAGCTGCGCCAGCGCGCCACGGCAGATGGTTCGCCCGCCACCAGCAGGCGGTGCCGCGCGCGGCTGCCGGCGCCGAGCAGGCCGGCCTGTTCGGCGTCGGCCAGGTTCATGATCGCGCGCGGCGCCAGCGCGAACAGCTCGCCGCCGTCCGGTTGGCGCAGCAGTTCGGCGGCGATGCGCAGGTTGCGTCCGCCGACCTGCACCGTGTCGCCGGGCTTCAGCCTCAGCGCGACCATGGCGCGATGGTCGAGATAGACCTCGCCGGCCGCGGGACCGTGGCCGATGTAGTCGCCGCGGGTGGCACGCAGTTCCAGCGTGCCACGCAGCGGATAAGCCGCGTCGGCGGCCTGCACGTCCAGCAGCTGGCTCTGTTCGTGCGCGAAGGCCACGCTGGGGAAGCCGGCGCCGCGGGTGAGGGCGAGGCCGTCCTCGTGCGCCTGCGCCGCGTAAGCGTCCGGCAGGCGCTGCGGCGAGCCGATGCCGAGGTCGCCGCCGATCAGCTCGGCCGCATTGGCCAGCATGCCGCGTTCGATGCGCGTGGCCAGGGTGGCGACCACGCCCAGCGCGACCACCGCCAGGACCAGCGAGGCGGCCAGCGTGCGCAGTTCCGGCAGATGCCATTCGCGCACCAGGCTGCGCAGGGCCAGGCGCAACAGCCTCATGCGGTCAGCCCCGCGGGGCCGCGGGTGATCACCCGGCCTTCGTGCAGTTCCACCCGGCGCTGGCAGCGTTCGGCCAGCAGCGGATCGTGGGTGACCAGCACCAGGGTGGTGCGGTGGTCGCGGTTGAGCGCGAACAGCAGGTCGCTGACGTGGTGGCCGGTGCGCTGATCCAGGTTGCCGGTGGGTTCGTCGGCGAACAGCAGGCGCGGCCCGTGCACGAAGGCGCGCGCGATCGCCACGCGCTGCTGCTCGCCGCCGGAGAGCTGCGCCGGGTAATGCCGGCGGCGCGCGGCCAGGCCTACGGCTTCCAGCGCCTCGCGGGCGCGGGGGCGGGCGTCGTCGCGGCCTTCCAGTTCCAGCGGCAGCATCACGTTTTCTTCGGCGGTCAGCGCCGGCAGCAGGTGGAAGGACTGGAACACGAAGCCGACCAGGCGCCGGCGCAGATCGGCGCGTGCTTCCTCGTCCAGCTCCTGCAACGCATGGCCGTCCAGGCCGACATGGCCGCCGCTGGGCACGTCCAGCCCGGCCAGCAGGCCCAGCAGGGTGGTCTTGCCGGAACCGGAGGCGCCGACGATGGCGAAGCTCTCGCCGCCCTGCACCTGCAGGCTGACCGCGCGCAGGATGTCCAACTGCCCCTCGGGGCCGCGCACCGACTTGCTAACATCGCGGGCTTCGAGAAGCGGACGGGAAATTTCGCTCATGCGTCGGATCCTATGGCTGGTACTGCTGTGGCTGGGCTGCGCGGGCGCCGCGGCGGCGGCGCCGGGAAAGACTGTCCTGGTGCTGGGCGATTCGCTCTCGGCCGCGCACAACATTGCGGCGGCCCAGGGCTGGGTGCATCTGCTGGAAGTACGCCTGGCCGACATGGAGCCGGGCTGGACGGCGATCAATGCCAGCATCAGCGGCGAAACCTCGCTCAGCGGCCGCAACCGCCTGCCGGCGCTGCTGGAGAAATACCACCCGGGCGTGCTGGTGCTGGAACTGGGCGCCAACGACGGCCTGCGCGGCCTGCCGCTGCCGGCGCTGCGCGAGAACCTGGCGGCGATGATCGATGCCGCGCAGAAGTCCGGCGCCAAGGTGCTGCTGCTGGGCATCGAGCTGCCGGTCAACTACGGGCCGCAGTACCGCGACGGGCTGCGCGCGGTCTATGCCGACCTGGCCCGCGACAAGCACACCGCTTTGCTGCCGTTCCTGCTCGAAGGCGTGGCCTTGAACCCGTCGCTGATGCAGGATGATGGCCTGCATCCCACCGCCGCCGGCGAGCCGAAAGTGCTGGAAAACGTGTGGAACGTCCTGCATCCGCTGTTGCAGGGAAGTGCCAAACAGTGAACCCGTCGCTGTTTCGGCCATTTCGCTGAACGGATACGAAAACGTTTCACACCCTACTCACCCGGCGCAAAGTTAGCTTTCACCAATGTGAAGTGCTAGGAGGTAAAGGATGAGTTCTCGCGACGAACAATCTGGCCTGATCCTGTTGGTGGAAGACAACCGGCAGATCGCCGAAATGGTCGGCGAATTCCTGGAGCGGCGTGGCTACTCGGTCGATTACGCCTCCGATGGCGTCAGCGCCCTGCATCTGGCGGTGACCAACAGTTACGACGTGGTGGTGCTGGACCTGATGCTGCCGGGCATGGATGGCCTGGAGGTGTGCCGCAAGCTGCGCAAGGAGGCGAAGAAGTCGACGCCGGTGCTGATGCTGACCGCGCGCGACACCCTCGAGGACAAGCTGGTCGGCCTGGAATCCGGCGCCGACGACTACCTGGTCAAGCCCTTCGAAGTGCGCGAACTGGAAGCGCGCCTGCGCGCCCTGATCCGCCGCGACCGCCGCCAGGTCTCCACCGAGGTGCTGACCGTCGGCGACATGACCCTGGATACCGCCACGCTGCGCCTGACCCGCGCGGGCAAGGAACTGACCGTTTCGCCGATCGGCCTGAAGCTGCTGGCGATCCTGATGCGCGAATCGCCGCGCGTGGTGAGCCGGCGCGATATCGAGCGGGAGATCTGGGGCGATACGCTGCCCGATTCCGACACGCTGCGTTCGCACCTGTACAACCTGCGCCGGGTGATCGACAAACCCTTCGACCGGGCGCTGCTGCACACCATCCATTCGGCCGGCTACCGCCTCGCCGACCTGGATGCGGAAACCCCGGGCTCGAAGTCCGGCCTGGACCTGCCGCGTTCGTCGCTGGACGCGGAGGGGCATTCGTCCAAGAACCAGGTGGCCTTCTCGAAGTAAGCCGATGGCCGCATCGTTTTCACCACCAGCGACGGAAGGCTCCCGCCGCGGCGCCTTCCATCGCCGCATGGCCTGGCTTTTCGGCATGCAGACGGTGGCGGTAGCGGCGCTGTGCGTGCTGGGGGTGACCCAGGTCTTGCCGGCGTCCGCGGTGCTGGGGCTGATCGTGGTGCTGGGCGCGCTGGCCTGGCTGATCGCGCGGCGGCAATGGCGGCAGGTGCGGCGGCTGGCCAAGGCGGTGCGCACCTGGGACGAGCGCAAGGCCGATATCGGCGAATGGACACCGGACGACCTGCCCAGCCGCGCCGATGCCGACGTGGCCGCGCTGGCCGAAGGGCTGTACAGCTTCGCCAGCCGCATCGCCGGCTACAACCAGCGCGAGCGCAACTTCACCCGCGATGCCAGCCATGAGCTGCGCAGCCCGCTGACGGTGATCAAGATGTCGGCCGACATGCTGGCGGACGAACCCACCCTGGGCGAGTTCGGCCAGCGCTCGGTGCAGCGCATCAAGCGCGCCACGCGGGAAATGGAAGCGCTGGTGGAAGCCTTGCTGATCCTCGCGCGCGAGTCCGACAAGGGGCTTACCGAAGAAGATTTCGTGGTCAACGACGTGCTGGAGCGCGAGCTGCGCGACGTGCGCGAACTGCTCGAAGGCCGCCCGGTGACCTTGCGCCTGGACGAGCCGGCGCGCTTCGCCCTGCACGGTTCGCCGCGCGTGTTCGCGGTGCTGTGCTGGCAGCTGATCCGCAATGCCTGCCAGCAGACCGAGGAAGGCACCATCGTGATCACCGTGCTGCCGGGTGCGGTGACGGTAGCCAATCGGGTGGACATGGGACCGGACAAGGTCGATCGCCACGGTTTCGAACTGGCGATCGCGCAGCGCATCAGCGAGCGCTTCGCCTGGCCGCTGGAGCTGCAGACCCGCGACGGCAACCAGCACGTGGCGCGCATCCGTTTTCCGCAGCCGTTGCCGGTGAGCGCCGGCTAGCTCTCGGCTCCCTCTCCCCTGCGGGGAGAGGGTTGGGGTGAGGGGGACCTACGAAGCGGTGAAGCGAGAGCGTCAAAGCGAGCGACGCTTCGTCGAACTTCTATCGCGAGCACCGGCCCCTCATCCGGCTGCCGCCACCTTCCTCGCTCCTCAAAGCCGCGCACATCCCTGTGCGCTCCCCGCGTGCTCCCCGGAGGGGAGAAGGGGTTCCACATGGGTGAACTCAGCCCAGCGTCGACGCCACCACGAAGTCGCAGCCCGTCTTCGCCTTCACCTCTTCCACCGTCACGCCTTCCTGCAGTTCGATCAGGGTCAGGCCCTTGCCTTTCTCCACGGCGAACACGCACAGGTCGGTGATGATCAGGTCGACCACTTGCTTGCCGGTCAGCGGCAGGTCGCACTCGTTCTTGATCTTCGGCGTGCCGTCCTTCGCGGTGTGCTCCATCAGCACCACCACGCGCTTGACGCCGCTGACCAGGTCCATCGCGCCGCCGGGACCCTTGACCATCTTGCCGGGCACCATCCAGTTGGCGAGGTCGCCGGTGCAGGACACTTCGAGGCCGCCGAGGATGGACAGGTCGATATGGCCGCCGCGGATCATCGCGAACGATTCGGCGCTGGAGAAGAAGCTCGAGCCGGGCAGGGTGGTGATGGTCTGCTTGCCGGCGTTGATCAGGTCGGGGTCGACATGCGCATCGTCCGGGAACGGGCCGATGCCGAGCAGGCCGTTCTCCGACTGCAGGGTGACGTCGATGCCTTCGGGAATGAAGTTGGCGACCAGGGTCGGGATGCCGATGCCGAGGTTGACGTAGAAGCCGTCCTGCAGTTCCTTCGCCGCGCGCTGCGCCATCGCGGTGCGCACCGGGCTTTCCTTGCCGGTATTGGCGCCGGCGATGGTGCGGAACTCGATGCGCTTCTCGTACGAGGGGCCCTTGATGATGCGGTCGATGTAGATGCCGGGCACGTGGACCTGGTCCGGTTCCAGCGTGCCTACCTCGACCAGTTCTTCCACCTCGGCCACGCAGATCTTGCCGCAGGTGGCGATCATCGGATTGAAGTTGCGCGCGGTCTTGCGGAACACCAGGTTGCCCAGGCGATCGCCCTTCCATGCCTTGATGATCGACACGTCGGCGTGGATGGCTTCCTCCAGCACGTACTCCTTGCCGTCGAAGACCTTGGTCTCCTTGCCCTCGGCCAGCTTGGTGCCGAACGCGGTGCGCGTATAGAAGCCGGGAATGCCGGCACCGCCGGCGCGCAGCTTCTCGGCCAGGGTGCCCTGCGGCACCAGGTGCAGTTCCAGTTCGCCGGCCAGCACCTGGCGCTCGAATTCCTTGTTCTCGCCCACGTAGGAGGCGTACACGCGCTTGACCTGGCGGGTCTTCAGCAGCGGACCCATGCCGAAATCGTCCACGCCGGCGTTGTTGCCGACGATGGTCAGCCCCTTGGTGCCGGCCGCGAGCAGGGCGGCGATCAGGTTCTCGGGAATGCCGCACAGGCCGAAGCCGCCGGCGGCGATGGTCATGTCGTCGAACAGCAGACCATCCAGGGCCTGCGCCGCGCTTGCATAAACCTTGTCCATTGCGATGCCTTCTAGCAGGGAGAGCCAGCTGCCAAGGATACGACGGATCGGCGTCCGCTCATGCTGTACCAAGGTCGCAGCCGGCACTTGACCGGTTCGTTTACGCATGTAATCGTTCGTTGCGATTACGGATGTAAACGGAGATCCGCGATGTCGATCAGCGAAGCCGAGGCGGTGGTGATGGACGTGCTGTGGCGCCGCGCGCCGCGCAGCGCGGAGGAGATCCTGGCCGAGGTCGGGCCGCAGCAGGCCTGGCAGGAGGGCACGGTGAAATCCCTGCTCAACCGCCTGCTGAAGAAGAAGGCGGTGAAGGCGGAGCGCGACGGGCGGCGCTATCTGTACGCGCCGCGGCTTACGCGTGAGCAATACGTGTCGCAGGAGAGCAAGGGCCTGATCGACCGCCTGTTCGACGGGCGCATCGCACCGCTGGTGGCGCATTTCTCGGAGCAGCGCAAGCTGAGCCGCCGCGACGTGGCCGAACTGCGCAAGCTGCTGGAGGATCTCGACGATGAACAGTCCTGAATGGCTGTCGCGCCTGTGGCTGGCGCAGCTGGCTTTCACCATGGCCGGCGTCGCCGTGCTGCTGCTGCGCAAACCGTGCCGGCGCTGGCTGGGCGCCGAACGTGCTTTCCAGCTGTGGCTGCTGCCGCCGCTGGCGATGCTGATCAGCCAGTTGCCGCATGCGCCCGCGCCGGCGGCTGCCGCGCCGACGCTGGTCTATGCCATCGCCACCGCGGGTGGCGCGCTGCCCGTGGCGACAGCGCAGGCTCAGGCCGGCATATCCGGATGGGATCTGCTGCTGGCCATCTGGTTGCTGGGCGTGGCGATCGTCGGCGCAACAGGCTGGCTGTTGCAGCGGCGTTACCGGTTGCGTCTGCGCAGCGCATGCCACAGCGATGAGCTGTCGTCGCGCTGGCCGGTGTGGATCGCAGCCGATACGCAAACCGGTCCCGCCCTGGTTGGCGCATGGCGTCCGCGCATCGTGCTGCCGGCCGATTTCGCCACGCGCTACGACGCAGGGGAACAGGCGCTGATCCTTGCGCATGAACAAGCACACGCGCTGCGTCGCGACGGCTTATGGTCGCTGTTCGCTTTCGCGCTGCTGGCGCTGTGCTGGCCGCACACCCTGGCCTGGTGGTGCTGGCGGCGGTTCCGCCAGGACCAGGAGCTGGCCTGCGATGCGGCGGTGATGCGCAAACATCGATCCAGCCGGCGCGCGTATGCCGAAGCGATGCTGAAAACCCAGGCGGTGGCGCGCGCGCTGCCGGTGGGTTGTACCTGGTCACCTCGCCATCCATTGACGGAGCGCATCGCCATGCTGAAAGCCAGGCCCGATTCCATCCTGCGTCGCCGTCTCGGCGGCATCGCCATCGCTGTCTGCGCGATGGCTACGGCTGGCGTGGTCTATGCCGCGACGCCGGCTGCGGCACACACGGCGGGAGCGGCGGATCGCTACGCGCTGCAGATCGATATCGGCTACGGCGGCGCCGCGGCATCCACGCATATGCAGCAGTGCGTCAAGCCGGGCGTTCCGGTCTTCGTAAGCGGCAGCGCGAATGGCATGCCTGGCTGGCACGGCAGTTTCGCCGTCGTTCCTGCCGACAATGGCTTGCTGGTAAAGGCTGATCTCGACGGCGGCACCCTGGACAAGCCGGTGCATCCCGCCGTGCTGGCCAAGCCCGGGCAGAAAGCGACCATCGAGATCGGCGAGGTCAACCACAGCGATCCGAAGGCCTCGCATGCGATCCGCATCGAGCTCACGCCCAGCATCGGCTGCTGATCGTTTGCGCACGACATTCTGCTGAGTACGGGCGGCAGGCTGGCTATACTCGCCCCGACCATCCGGGGGAGAACGATCGTGAAGTTGCATAGCCTGCTTGCCGCCCTTGTCCTGCTGGGAGCGTCCGCCATGAGCCATGCCACGACACCGGTGCTGGTGATCCACGGCGGTGCCGGCGTGATCAAGCGCGATATGAACCCCGCCCGCGAGAAGGCCGTGCGCGCCGCGCTCACGCAGGCGTTGCAGAACGGTTACGCCCAGCTCAAGGCCGGCAAGCCGGCGCTGGATGCGGTGACGGCGGCGATCACCGTGCTGGAGAACGATCCCAACTTCAACGCGGGCAAGGGCGCGGTATTCACCCACGACGGCAAGAACGAGATGGATGCCGCTGTGATGGATGGCTTCACGCTCAAGGCCGGCGCGATCGCCGGCGTGCATCGCGTGAAGAACCCGATCCTGCTGGCGCGCGCGGTGATGGAGAAGAGCCCGCACGTGATGCTGGCCGGCGACGGCGCGGAGGCCTTCGCGAAGGAAGTCGGCATCGAGCTGGTCGATCCTGCGTATTTCCGCACCGAGGAGCGTTGGCAGCAGCTGCAGAAGGCGTTGAAGGAAGATGCCGAGCATCGCGCGCACGAGGACGTCGAAACGGCCAAGCATTTCGGCACGGTCGGCGCGGTGGCTTTGGATACGCAGGGACGTCTCGCCGCCGGCACGTCCACCGGCGGCATGACCAACAAGCGCTGGGGCCGTATCGGCGATTCGCCGCTGATCGGCGCGGGCACGTATGCGAACAACGGTTGCGCGGTGTCCGGCACCGGCTGGGGCGAGTTCTATATCCGCACGGTGGCGGCGCACGAGATCTGCATGCGCGTGACCCAGATGCGCGTGCCGCTGCAGCGCGCCGCGGCCGAGGTGATCAACCAGGAAATCCCCTCGATGGGCGGCAATGGCGGCGCGATCGCGCTGGATGCCCAGGGTAATGTGGCGATGCCGTTCAATACCGACGGCATGTTCCGCGGCTGGATCGGCGAGGACGGCAAGCCGCATGTCGCGATCTATGGCGACGAGGACGACGGCACGCACGATCCGCTGCCGGCGTCGGAAAGCAGCGCGGAGTAACGCTCCTCAGGGGATGGTCGCGAGCTTGTCCGGCGTCAGCTGCCCGCTGATGCCGCGGCGCGAACCATCGGCGCGGATGATCAGGGTGCGCGGCAGTTCGCCGCCCCAGTTCGGATCGATCAGGTAGTTGATGCGTTCTGGCGTCGCCTCGGCATAGGCGCGCGAAGGCAGCGCATCGACGCCGGCGGCATGCAGGCGCTGCTCCAGCGCTGCGCTCTGTTCCACGCTGTCGGTGGCGACGGCGATCAGCTCGATCTCGCGCGGGTGCGCGCGCTGCAGTTTCATCAAGGCTTGCAGATTCGATTCGCAATACGCGCAATCCAGCCCCCACAGCGCCAGCACGCGCACGCCATGAGCGGGTGGCTTGAGCAGTGCGGGAACATCTTCGGCCTTCAGCGCTACAGGCGCAGCAGCTTGCGCGGCGAGCGGCAGCGCGAGCAGCAGGCCAAGCAGCGCGCGGCGCATCACAACGCCTCCGTCGGCACCAGGCGGAAGCCGGCCGCCGTATTCCATGCCACGAACGCACGCCCTTGCCACAGCAGCAACTGCGGCGAGGCCACTGCGCCCTTTGCATTGGCAATCGCGCGTCCATCATCAAAGCTCGCACCGCCATCGCGCGATTCGCGCAGCATCAACGCAAAGCCCTGCGCATCCACCTGGTTCCACGCTACCCATACCTGCTTGCCGTTCACCGCCACATCCGCATGGCTGGCGCCGGCGTTGGCGATGACCTGCGCATGCGCCGGCGCTTTGCCGGGCTGGAGCTGGCCGTAATGGATGGTCGGCTTGTCCTTTGCCTCGTACCACACGGCATGGCGCACGCCATCGGCGCCGATCGCCAGGCCAGGGCCGTGATGCGGACAGCCGGCGATATGCCAGTCGTCGAACGTCGCGCGCTGCGGCTCCAGCGCGCGGCCGTTCGCATGCAGCACCGCATAGGCGTGATCGCGGATGTTGTCGCCGAAGATGCTGCGGTAGAACGCGGCGATCTCGCCCTGCGGCGTGCTGGCCAAGGCGATGCGGCAGCATTCGCAGGTTTCGTCGGCGAGCTTGCGTTCGGTGGAGAAGGTGGCGCCGCCGTCGGTGGAGACGCTGGTGTAGATCGCGGCGCCGAGATACGGCTTGCCCTTCGCGCTCGCCGCTTCGAGATCGCGCTTGTCGATCCAGGCCATCACGATGCGGCCCTTGCCATCCACCGCCATCGCATCGAAGCGATGGGTGATCTCGGCCAGATCATGATGCACGGTGATCGGCGCGGAAAAATGCGTGCCGCCGTCGGTGGAGCGGGCGAAGCGCACATATCCGGTCCATGGCTTGGCGCGCGGCTGCGACCAGCTCACATACAACTCGCCCTTGGCGCCGAAGGCGATCTTCGGCCGGTTCTCGCCTTCCGCATAGATCGGCTCGGCCTGCGCGTTGACCGGCTCCGGCGCGCTCAAGCTGCGGCCGAAATCATCCGAATGGCGCAGCCGCACATGGTCGTCCGCCGCATCCACTACCCATAGCCGGCCCTTGCCGTCGATGGCGGCGCTGGCGCCGAGATCGGGGCCCTTGGGCATCGACATGCCTGCGTGCATATCGTGTCCGTCATGCGCCGCAACCGCGGTCGCGGCCAGGCAGAACAGCAGGGCGATGGCTTGGCGCATGGCGCGGCTCCGGTGTCAGTAGTCCCAGCGCACTTCGCCGAAGAAGGTGCGGCCAGGATAGGGATGGTAGACCCAGTAGTGCTCGTTGGTGAGGTTGTCCACGCCGGCGGATGCAGTCCATTGCGGCGCGAACTTCCAGCGCAGCTTGGCGTCGGCCACGGTGAAGCGGCTGACCGCGCCGTAGGTATTCACGAAATCGCTGTTGTCGAGCGAACCGTACTGGCGGCCGGAATGGCGCACGGCGAGCGAGGCGTCCCACTCCGGCGTGATGCGGTAGTCGGCGACGAAGGTGGCGCGCACTTTAGGGATGCGCGGAAACCACTTGCCGTCGGCCAGCGGGTACTGGCGATCGCTCAGCGTCTTGGCCTTGTTGAAGGCCACGCTGGCCTGCAGGTCGAGGCCGGCGATCCACACGTCCTTGAGCGCCAGTTCGCCTTCGATGCCGCGCATGCGCACCTTGTCGACGTTCTGGATATTGGTGACGGTCGGCGTGACCGTGATATCGGTCTGCGAATACAGCGAATCGGCGATGCGGTCCTGGAACAGCGACACGCGCCAGTGGCCATTGCTCAGCGTGCGCAGCAGGGTCAGGTCGGTGGACCAGTCGCGTTCGGGTTGCAGATTCGGATTGCTGTTGACGATGGCGTTGGCGGAAATGCTGCCCTGGAACAGCTCGTTCACCGTCGGATAGCGCACCGCCTTGCCACCGGCCAGGCGCAGCTGCCAGTCGTCCGCGAAGTCCCAGGCCAGCGCTGCCTTGGGCGAGAAGTCGGTGCGCTGGCGCTCGGCGTAGCGCAGCGTGGTGCTGGCGTTTGCGCGCAGGCCGTCGTAGGCGCGCCATTGTTCCCAGCGGCCGCCGAGGGTGAGCGTCCAGGCCGGGGCGAAACCCCATACGTCCTGCAGGTAAGCCGCGTACGTGCGGGTGCGGCCGCCGAACGCGCTCTGCTGCGGGCCGTTCGCATCGCCGCGCCAGTCGCTGGCCTGGCGCACGCGCGAATCCAGCACGTAGCGGTCGCCATGCAGGCCGGCGTACAGCGTGTGGTGTTCACCCAGCGGGCCGGAGCTGCGCAGATCGCCGGTTTCCCAGCCGGAGCCGCCCAGATCCGCCACCGTGCCCGGGCCGCCCAGCGGACCGACTGGCGGTGCGAGGCTCGCCGTATGCGTCTGCGAACGGATGAAGTCGTACTTGCTGCCCACCGCGGTCCAGCGCCAGCCGTTGTCGAAGCGGCCGTTCAATTCCAGGCCGTACAGCGCATGCGTTTCGCGCGTGACGGAAGGAGCCAGGCCGCTGGCCGGCAAGGTCCAGGTGCGGCCGTAGGCGCTGACCACACCGGTGTAGACGGGCTGGCCCGACAGATCGCGGATCAGGCTGCGCGTGCGGTCGTCCGCACGGTTGTGCCAGTAGCCGAGGGTGAACAGCGCCGAGACCTGGTCGGTGATGTCGACGCCGACTTTCAGCTTGGCCTGAGTCTGCTCGGTGTGTTCGATGGTGTTGGCGCCGTACACCAGGCGCGGCGAGCCGTTCGGATTGCGATCCAGCGTGGCGCCCTGCACCGGCACGGCGCGCGCGGCATTGCCGCCGGCGGTGGCCGTGGCGTACTGCATCGGCTGGCCGTCGTTGTCCAGCTTGTTGAGCGCGAGCATCCAGCTCCAGCGCCCTTGCTTATTGCCCAGCGTCGCGGCGAAGTTGCGGCCGTTGTAATGGCCGCCGGCGCCGTAGCGGTCGCTGAAATCCTGGCTCATGAACTGCGCGCTGGCGCTGGCGACGAATTTCTCCGGCAAACGGGTATGGATCAGCACCGTGGTGCCCATCGAATTGCCGGGATACAGCGCGGAATAGGGGCCGTACAGCACGTCGACGGCGCCGATCTCCTCCGGCGCCACCATGCCCCAGCGCGGCGCGCCGTCGTAGCCGTTGGTCATCAGGTTGGACAGCAGGAGGCCGTCGGCATAGACCAGGCTGCGCGCGCTCTGCAGGGTGCCGGCGTTGCGGCCGCTGATCACCGCATTGGGATCGCCGATATAGCGCTTGCGCACCTGCAGGTTCGGCGCGTACTTCAGCGCGTCGGAGCTGTCGGTGACGTTGTGCTTCTGCAGCTGGTCGCGGGTGACGCGCACCTGCACGCCGGGCGTTTCGGTGACCATGGTGTCGCTGGCGTGCACGTGCACGGTTTCCAGCGTGCTGGTCTGTTGCGCGAACGCGGGCGCGGCGAGCAGGCCGGCCAGGGCCAGGGGCAGTGCGCGGAGGCGGAGCGGTCGGTTCAAAGTCGTACCCTGGACCATGGTCAAGGGTTGGCAGGATAGCCGCGACCCCGTGAGGAAAAAGGCGGCGCGTTGTCGCAGGCCGTCCGGCTGTCTACCCCGTTCGTACTTGCCTTATTCCCGCCGGCCACGACCCCGTCATTCCAGCGAGGCGCTTTACAACAGCGAAGCTGGTCAAGCTGGAATCCAGTGCCTTTGGCGCTGTAAGGCGCTGGACCCCAGCTTTCGCTGGGGTGACGAAAGTGGTGGGCTCTATTCCTGATCCGGCCGTTCCCTCACCGGATGCTTGCTCAGCTTGCGCTGCAGGGTGCGGCGATGCATGCCGAGGCGGCGCGCGGTTTCGGAGATATTGCCGTCGCATTCGGTCAGCACGCGCTGGATGTGTTCCCACTCCAGGCGGCGCAGGGCCAGCGGGGCTTCCGGGGCGTCCAGCAGCTCGTCGTCGCCGGTCGGCGCGTCGCCATCCAGCAGCGCGCGCACCACGGCGTCGGCGTCGACCGGCTTGGCCAGGTAGTCGTGGGCGCCGCGCTTGATCGCCTCGACCGCGGTGGCGATGGAGGCATAGCCGGTCAGCAGCAGCACGCGCATGTCCGGCACCAGCGAGCGCAGTTCGGGGATCAGGCGCAGGCCGTTTTCGTCGCCCAGCTTCAGGTCCAGCACGCAATAGCGCGGATGATGGCGGCGGGTGAGCGCGCGCGCCTCGTCGGCGTTACCGGCGGTGAGCACCTCGAAGCCGCGCGAGCTCAGCGCCCGGGCCAGCACGCGCGCGAAGGTCGCGTCGTCGTCGATGATGAGCAGGGGCTGCTGGTCGGTCATGGTGCGATTCCCTGGGGAGATGCCGCACGTATTGTCGCGCAAGCCTGACCGGCGGGGCCGGGGGCGCGGCGAAGTGTCCTGGTTCAATTAGCCGCGCCAGGTGGCCGCGTCAGTCGTCCTTGGCTTCCACCACCGCTAAAGGCAGGCGCAGGCGCATTTCCGCGCCGCCGTCGGCTGCGTTGGTGGCGGTGAGTTCGCCATGCAGGCGTTCGGCCGTGGCTTCGGCCAGGGCCAGGCCGATGCCCAGGCCGGTCAGCTTGTGCGACTGGCCCACTACCGCCGGCGCGCCGGTGGGGACGAAGCCGGGGCCGTGGTCGCGCACCACGAATTCCAGCCAGCCGCCGTCGCGATGCGCGATCAGGTCCACCGCCTGCGACTGATTGAGCGAGGACGCCTCGAAGGCGTTGTTGAGCAGGTTCAGCAGCGCGTGGCGCAGGCCCGGCGGCGTGCTCAGCATGATTTCGCCGGCATCGTCGTCCATCTGCAGTTCCAGGTCGGCCTCCGGGCGCAGCAGCTGGAAGCGTTCCAGCGCGCCGTGGACAAAGCCGTCCAGCGTGGTGCACTCCGGCACCTGCGAGAGCTGCGCTTTGCCGAAGGCGACCATCTCGCGCAGGATCGTGCGGCAGCGCTCGACCTGGCCTTCGAGCAGGGCCAGATCGTCACCGAGCGCGGTATCGCTGGCGTGTTCGCGGCGCAGTTCCGGCAGCAGGGTGCGCATGGTGGCCAGCGGCGTGTTCAGCTCGTGCGCGGCGCCGGCGGCCTGGGTGGCGATGGCGAGGATGCCCTCGTCGCGCAGCGCGCGTTCGCGTACGCGCTGCATCTCCACTTGCTGCAGGCGCACCGCGCGCGCCAGCCGGTTGGTGAAGAAGGCCAGCAGCACCGCGGAAATCACGAAGTTCACGCCCATGCCGGCCACGTGCAGGGTGAAGCCGCTGGGGCCGAAGGCGTGCTCCGGCATCGGCAGCGGCACATACCAGCCCAGCAGCAGCACATAAGCCACGCCGGCCAGCATGGCCACGGCCAGGATCGCGCGCACCGACAGCGTGGCGGCGGTGAGCGCGATCGGCACCAGCAGCAGGGTGATGAACGGATTGCTGGCGCCGCCGGTGAAATACAGCAGATAGCCCAGCACCAGGGTGTCTGCCGCCACGTGCAGGATGGTTTCCCACTCGCGCAGGGGCGTGGGCTGCTGCAGCCGCCACGCGGCGTAGACGGCGAACACCGCCAGCGTGCCGATGCCCACCAGCAGCGGCAGCAGCGGGATGTCCAGCTTCATCCACAGCGCGCAGACCAGCACGGCCACGCTCTGTCCGGCGATGGCGCAGATGCGCAGCCAGGCCAGGGTGCGGGTGAGGGCGGTGGGGCCGATGCGCTGCTGGGCGAGTGAACGTCTCATTCAGGCATTCTAGTGGCAGGCCTTCGAGCCGGCGGGCGCTATGGCATCATGACGCGTTTATGGCAGCACCCGGCCGGCATGCGCCGCCTCCGGGATGCCGAAGAGCACGGAATACATCTATGGCAGCCAGCGGCATCCGCGGACCCAAGCAGATCTGGAGCGCCTTCAAGTGGTCGATGAAGGGCTTGCGCGCCGGCTGGCAGCACGAGGCCTCGTTCCGCCTGGAAGCCTGCCTGGCGCTGGTGCTGGTGCCGCTGGGCCTGTGGCTGGGCAACGGCCCGCTGGAAAAGATCGCCCTGGTGCTGCCGGCGGTGCTGGTGCTGTCGGCGGAGCTGCTCAATTCCGCGGTGGAAGCGGTGGTCGACAAGGTCAGCCCGGAATTCCACGAACTGGCCGGCCGCGCCAAGGACATGGGTTCGGCCGCGGTCTTCCTGCTGCTGGTGATGACGGCGCTGAGCTGGGCGCTGATCCTGGGGCCGCGCTGGCTGGTGTGAGTGCCGTCCTGCTCCCATAGGCACGATTGCGCGAGTCCTTGCGGAATGCTGCAATGGGGCGTCCACCGGATCGGAACCCACGCTCATGAAACTCCTTCGCGCGATCGTCCTGCTGTTGCTCGTCCTTGGCCTTTCCGGCTGCGGCTATAACGCCATGCAGCGCCAGGACGAAGCGGTCAAGGCCGCCTGGTCCGAAGTGATCAACCAATACCAGCGCCGCGCCGACCTGGTGCCGAACCTGGTCAATACGGTGAAGGGTTACGCGCAGCACGAAGAAAAAGTGCTGACCGAAGTGACCAACGCGCGCGCCAGGGTCGGCACCATGCAGCTGTCGCCGGATGCGCTGAACGATCCGCAGAAGCTGCAGCAGTTCCAGCAGGCCCAGGGCCAGCTGTCCAGCGCGCTGTCGCGCCTGATGGTGGTCAGCGAGAACTATCCGCAGCTGAAGGCCGACGGCCTGTTCCAGAACCTGCAGGCGCAGCTGGAAGGCACCGAGAACCGCATCACCGTGGCGCGCAACCGCTACGTGCAGTCGGTGCAGGAATACAACTCGATGATCCGCACCTTCCCCAACAACCTCACGGCCAAGATCTTCGGCTACCAGGTGAAGCCCAACTTCACCGTGGAGAACGAGAAGGCCATCTCCACCGCGCCGACCGTCGACTTCGGCACCAGCCCGAGCCCGGCGCCGGCCGCGACCGCGCACTGAGATGAGCATGCGGCGCCTGGCCCGGCTGCCGTTGCTGCTGCTGGCCCTGCTGCTGTTCGGCGCAGGGCTGGCGCCGCTGCATGCGGACGATGCGCCGCCCAAGCTGGCGCGCCATGTCACCGACCTCACCGGCACGCTGAGCGCGCAGCAGATCGACCAGCTCGACAGCCAGCTGGTCGCGCTGGAGCAGCGCAAAGGCGCGCAGCTGGTGGTGCTGATGGTGGGCAGCACGCAGCCGCAGGATATCGAGAGCTATTCGCTGGCCGTGGCCGAAGCCAACAAGATCGGCCGCAAAGGCAGCGATGACGGCCTGCTGCTGCTGATCGCCAAGAACGACCGGCGCGTGCGCATCGAAGTGGGCTATGGCCTGGAAGGCGCGATTCCGGATGCGGCCACGGCGCGCATCACGCGCGAATACATCGCGCCGAAATTCCGCAGCAACGATTATTTCGGCGGCATCAGCGACGCAGTCGGTGCGCTTACCCAGCTGGTCGACGGCGAGGCGCTGCCGCCGCCGATCGAACCGGCGCACCGCGAGCGCCGCAGCGGCCTGGGTTTCCAGGAAATGCTGTTTATCGGCATCTTCGCCGGCCTGTTCCTGCGCGGCATCTTCGGCCGCGCGCGGGTCTGGCTGCGCACGCCGCTGGGCGCCGGCCTGATCGGCGGCCTGCTGTGGCTGCTGGCGGCCTCCGTGGGCGCGGCCACGCTGGGCGCGATCATCGGCGGCGTCTTGATGCTGTTGCCGGCCGGCGCAGGGCGCTCCATCGGCGGCGGCGGCTGGGGTGGGTTCGGCGGCTGGGGCGGCGGAGGCGGCTTCGGCGGCGGTGGTTTCGGCGGTGGCGGTGGTGGCGGCGGCGGTTTCAGCGGAGGCGGCGGCAGCTTCGGCGGCGGCGGCTCCTCGGGGAGCTGGTGAGATGGGACGCGGCCAACGTTTCTTCGCGAATCTGAGCGGCGCCTGGTTCCTGCTGCGCCGCGCGTTCACGCCCGCGCTGCTGGACGAGATGACGCGCGCGATCGCCGACGGCGAGAAGCTGCACAAGGGCGAAGTGTGCTTCGCGGTCGAGGCACGGCTGTCCCCGTGGGACGTACTGGAAGGCCTCGACGCGCACCACCGCGCCGAACAGGTGTTCGCACACCTTCGCGTGTGGAATACCGAGCACAACAGCGGCGTGCTGTTCTACGTGCTGCTGGCCGAACACCGCATCGAAATCATCGCCGACCGCGGCATCGCGGCCGCTGTGCCGCAGGCGGAATGGGATGCGATCTGCGCACGCATGCGCGAGTGCTTCGCCCGCGGGGAGTGGCGCGAGGGGTGCCTCGGCGGCATCGCTGCTGCGCATGTGTTGCTGGGGCAGCATTTTCCTGGGAACGGTGAGGCGAATCCGGACGAGTTGCCGGATCGACCGGTGTTGCTTTAGTTGGTTCGGCGGTGCCGCGATTTGGTCGCTTATGCAGCGGGCATTTCGGGCGCCTGCCTTTTGCTCGTCATTCCGGCGTAAGCCGGAATCCGCCTTTGCTCGTCATTCCAGCGCAGGCAGGAATCCAGTGACTGTATCGCCTGATTGTCGCGCTACCGCGACCTGGCCGCTTATGCAGCGGGCATTTCGGACGCCTGCCTTTTGCTCGTCATTCCAGCGGAAGCTGGAATCCAGTGACTGTATCGCCTGGTTGTCGCGTTGCCGCGACCTGGCCGCTTATGCAGCGGGCATTTCGGACGCCTGCCGGCGCCCGAGTCACTTTCTCTTTGCTGGCCCAAAGAGAAAGTAACCAAAGAGAAATGGCCTCAGAGCCAAGAGCCAACGGCTCGCGACGCGACTAGAACGAGCAGTGACGGCCGTGGAAACGGATTAACCAGAGTCGACACGAAGCGAGGGTGCGTTTACGTAGCGCGCCCTTCGAGGTGCCGTGGCCGAGAGGATGTTCAAGAACTGAGGTGGCGCTGTGCGTTGCGCTCCGCCCGAACCCTCACTCCGACCCTCTCCCCGGCGGGGAGAGGGAGAAGTGCAGTGGCGTCGCATGCAGGAGTAAAGAGCCCAAGCTGGCCTCGGTTCTTGAACGTCCTCTTCGCGACGGCACCTCGAAGGGCGCGTCCCGAAACCGCTCGCTCGCTTCGTGTCGACTCTGGTTAATCCGTTTCCACGGCCGCTCACTGCTCCTTCTAGTCGCGTCGCGAGCCGTTGCCTTTAGGCCATTTCTTTTGGGTTACTTTTTCTTTGGGCCAGCAAAGAAAAAGTGACTCGGGCGCCGGCAGGCGTCCGAAATGCCCGCTGCATAAGCGGCCAGGCAGCGTTATCGCGACAATCAGGCGATACAGTCACTGGATTCCTGCCTACGCAGGAATGACGAGTAGGAGGGCCTACGCAGGAATGACGAGCAACGAAGGCCTACGCCGGAATGACGGATGCGCCACGCGCAGAAAGAAAAAAGGGCGGGCCCGAAGGCCCGCCCCATCAACCATCCAAATTCTCTCGAACTTAGAACTTCTGGTTGTACGACACGTAGAAATAACGATCGATATCGAACGACGGATTGTACGGCGGGCTGCCGCTGCCGAAGTTCGTCACGTTGTAGTAGTACGGCCCCTTCTTGTTGAAGATGTTGTTCACGCCAACAGTGAACACACCCTTCCACGGCGCCGTATAGCGGAACTGCGCATCGTTGAACGCCACCGAACCCTTGCGGCTCACGCCCACGCCGACCAGGCCCGGGGCCACATAGTCAGGCATGTTGCATTCCACCGTGGCGGTGTAGCAGCTGTCCTTCAGGCCAGAGAAGTAACGCACCGTCCAGCTCGCGCCGAACTCGCGGTAATCCCAGTCCAGCTGCAGGTTGGAGCGCAGGCGGTACAGGCCGGTGGTGCCCAGGTTGAGGCCGCCGATGCCATTGCTCATGTAGCCGACCGAGTTCACCGCCGTGGCGCCCGGACCGCTGACCGTCTCGTACTTGGTCAGGTAGGTGCTGTCCGAAGCGATGCGGAAGGTGCCGAAGCTGGTCTGCGGCAGGCGGTAGTGGATACCGACGTCGTAGCCCTCGGTCTTGAGCGTGCCCAGGTTCGACAGGCTCTCGTTGAGGTTGGTGATCACGCCGTCGGCGCCGCGGTTGAAGCGGTTGCAGAAGGACGGATCGTTCTGCACGTAGCAGTAGTTGAGGATGCTCGACGCGGTGACCGCGGTGATGATGTTCTTCACGTAGATGTTGTAGTAATCCACGGTGAAGTCGAGGCCCGACACGTAGTGCGGGCTGTACACCAGGCCGATCGTGCGGGTGATCGAGGTTTCCGGCTTCAGGTTGGCGTTGGAGCCGGAAATGAACGGCGTCGCGGTCTGGCCACCGGTGTTGTTGGTGATCGGCTGGCCGGTGCCGTTGTCGATCTGGCGGTAATTCGCCGGCACGCCGGCGGCGGCGCAGCGAGCGGCCACGGTGGCGCTGCCTGCGGCGGCGCCGAAGGCGGAATCGCAGGGATCGACGAAAGTTTCGAAGCTCTGGCCGCTGCCCGCGTACAGGTCATTGATGGTCGGCGCGCGGAAGCCCTCGGCGAAGGTGCCGCGGACCAGCAGGTCCTCGAACGGACGCCAGCGGAAGCTGTACTTGTTGTTGGTGGTGCTGCCGAAGTTGCTGTAGTGCGAGTAGCGGCTGGCCACGTTCACGCCCAGCTCCTGCGCACCCGGCAGGTCGCGCAGCAGCGGCACGTCGAGTTCGAGGTAGGCCTCGTTGACGACGTAGGCGCCGCTGGTCGGGTTGCTGGCCAGGTTGGTGGTCAGGCCGGCCGAGTCGCCCGCGTCGGGACGGAAGCTGCCCTTCTCGCCGCGGTGCTCGATGCCGCCGGCGATGCTGACCGTGCCGGCCGGCAGGTCGAACAGGCCGCCGGTGAGGTTGGCGCTGAAGTCGTCGGTCTTGGCGACCTGGCGCGCAGTGCCGATGTAGTTGACGTAGTTCCACACCGAGTTCGGCGTACCGCCCGGACCGGCCAGGATGTTCCACGGCACGCAGCCGGCGGCGCGGTCAGCCGCGCTGGCGCAGGCGACCTGGCCGTCGACGATGGCCGTCGGGCCCAGCGCCTTCTGCGCGTTCGGCAGGTAGAAATTGCCGGACGAGACCTGGCGCGACTTGGTCTGCGAGTAGGTGTAGGTGGCGTCCCAGTTCCATTCGTGGCCGAGGAAGTTGAAGAAGCCTTCGGCGCCGATGTCGATATGGGCGAGCTTGGACTTGCTCCAGGTGTCGCGCGGCTGCTCGATGGTGCGGCGATAGAAGCTGGTCTTCTGGCCCGGGAACGGGTTGTAGGCGTTGGCCGGGTCGATGTACAGGCCGGTGTTGCCGCTCTGCAGCGGGTAGCCGGAGAGCTGGCTCTCGGTGTCGCGCACGCTGTAGCTGGCCGAGCCGCGCAGCGTCACGTTATCGGTGAGCTTGTAGCGCTCCTGCAGGAACAGGTTCTTCAGCTTGGTGCCGGCGCGGAAGGTCATGTCGCCCTGCGTGTTGTACAGGTCGGCCGGGGCACCGGTGAACGGATGGTAGTCGGCGAAATTGGCCGGGTTGCCGCCGCGGTTGAGGATGTAGTCCTTGCCGTCGGCCGGGTTGGTCACGCGGCCCCACGGGCCGCCGCCCAGGCTGTCGTCGATATGCCGCGGGCTGTTGGCGTAGCGCGTTTCCTCGCGGTCGCGATTCCACATCGGCTTGGTGTCCTGGTAGGACGCGCCGAGGATCAGCGAATTCTTCTCGGTGTTGTGGCCCCAGGTGAAGTCCAGGTTCTTCTGCTGGCCGTCGCCCTTCTCGTTCTGGCCGTAGTAGGCATTGACCTCGGCGCCTTCGAAGCGGTCGCGGGTGATGATGTTCACCACGCCGCCGATGGCGTCGGAGCCGTAGACCGAGGACGCGCCGTCCTTCAGCACTTCGATGCGCTCGATCATCGACACCGGAATGGTCGACAGATCGGTGAGGCCACCCAGGGTGGTGCTCCAGCGGCGGCCGTTGACCAGCACCAGGGTGCGGGTGGAGCCGAGGTTGCGGATGTTCACATAACGGCCGCCGACGTCGGTGCCGGAAGCGAGCGTGTCCTGCGGGGTGATGTCCGGCGTGCCGGCGGACGGCATGCGGGCCAGGATGTCATTGACGTTGGTCAGGCCGGTCGACTGGATCGCCTGGCGGTCCATGGTGAAGATCGGCTGGGAGGTCTCGACGTCCACGCTGCGGATGCGCGAGCCGGTGACCGTGATGGTGTCCAGGCTCTTGGCCTTGGACTGGTCGGCGGCGGGGGCGGGGGCATCCTGGGCGGCGATGGCCCAGGTCTGCAGCAGGAGCGCTGCCGCGATGGCGGTAGCCAGCAGGGTCTTTTGCTTCATTGTTATGGGAACTCCGAACAAAAAATAACCAGCCGCCAGCCTCTTAGCGCTGGTCACCTGGATATCTGGGATGGCACGTCCCACGGGGGAAGTGGACGTGCCTCGGCATCGCCGAAGCCGGGGAGCGGGCGATGTAAGCCCGAAGTTAAAACATGGTGACAGTTGCGTGCAACCTTATTGTCGCGTCAGCTTTGTCTTCGTAAGTAATTGCAACTGTTCAGTTTGGACCCGGCCTGAAACGAAAAAGGGCGCCGTGGCGCCCTTTCCCGGGTTGTTGCTGTCAGCTTCGCGTCAGTTGGCGGCGACCTCGGCCTTCGGTCCGATGTACTTGTCCAGGAAGGCCTGCAGCGCGTTGTAGAACTCGATGTTGTCCTTCTCGGCGAAGAAGCCGTGGCCCTCGCCCGGCTTGGAAATCCACTCATAGGGCTTGTGCGCCGCGTCCAGCGCCGCGCGCATGGCCTTGGCCTGGGCGAACGGGGCGCGCTCGTCGTCCTCGCCGTGGATCAGCAGCACCGGCACGCCGATCTTGTCGGCCAGCTTGTCCGGCGAATTGGCGGCCAGGTCGGCGTCGCTCTTGCCGATTACCGTGCGCAGATAGCTGCGGCCGGACTTGAGCTCCTTGACGTCGCCCTTGTCGTACATCATGGCCAGGTCGTAGACGCCGGCGTAGCCGACGGCGCACTTGAACAGGCCCGGCGCGCGGATCGTGGCCATCATCGCTGAGTAGCCGCCGAAGCTGGCGCCGAACACGCAGACGCGCTTCGGATCGGCGTATTTCTCCTCGACCGCCCATTTCACGCCGTCGATCAGGTCCTGCTGGATGCGCGTGCCCCACTGCAGATAGCCGGCTTCCTTGAAGTTCGGGCCGCGGCCGCCGGAGCCGCGGTAGTTCACCTGCAGCACCAGATAGCCGCGGTTGGCCAGGAACTGCGAATCGGTGTCGTAGAACCAGTCATCGCTGATGCCATGCGGACCGCCGTGCGGCAGCAGCACCATCGGCAGGTTCGCCTCGCCGCGGCCCGGGGGCAGGGTGAGGATGGCTTCCAGCTCGGTGCCGTCGCTGGCCTTGAAGCGCAGCGGGCGGCGTTCGGCCATGTGTGCCGGATCGATCCACGGCCGCGGGCTGAACAGCTTGGTGACCTTGTTGGTCTTGGTGTCGATCAGATAGAAGGTGCCCGGGTCGCGGTCGCTGCTGACCGAGAACAGCAGCTGGCCGCCGTCCTCGCTGTAGTCGATGAAATGCACGAAGCCCTTGAAGGCCTTGCTCAGCGCCATGTGCAGCTTGGCCGGGGCCGAGTCCGGCATCAGGTAGTTGAGCTTGGGTATGTCGGTGTCGGTAGCGACGCCGAACGGCTGCAGGGGCTGCGGCGTCCACTGGATCGAGCCGACGCTGCCGAAGCTGTCCTTGGCCAGCACCTTGCGCTCGCTGCCGTCTTCGTTCTGCTCGATGAGTTCGGAGGGGCCGCCGTCCTTGGAGTAGTAGGCGTAGATGTGCTGCTTGTCCGGCGTCCAGGTCAGCGGGGCGAAGCTGCGGTAGTCGTGCGCGGTGTCCAGCGGCGCCCAGGCGTTGTTGCTGCGGCGGAAGGCGACGAAGTTGAAGTTGTCGTTGGTGCCGTAGGCGAAGTGCACCTGGCCGTCGGCGCCGACCATGAAGCTCATGCCGCGGATATCGATATCGCCGATCAGCCGGCGCGTGTTCTTCACCGCATCGACGTCGTACAGCGCGTAGTGGCCCTTGTTGTCCCAGGACTCGGTTTCCATGTAGACGTGGCCATTGGTCGGCGTGGGCATGCCCACCACGCGGCCCCAGCCCTTGTCGCCGCCGCGCGTGCCGGAGCGGCTGCCCTGGTTGTCGTAGCCGTAGATGTAGTCGACGTGCTTGCCGTCGAGGTCCGAGGCCAGCACTTCGCCGTAATAGGTCGGGATGTCCAGCGAGCCGGCCTGCTTGCCCTTCTCCACCACCAGGCGGGTGGGGCTGACCCACTGCGGATTCAGCGGAATCTCGTAGCGCGGCATGCGCAGCAGGCTGAGCGGCTTGCTCATGTCATTGACCGAGTAGATCGCGACCGCGTAGTTGCCGTTGGCTTCGTCGTCCATGCTTACCGCCACGTGCTTGCCGTCGGGCGACAGGCGCGGGCTGTGCAGCGCGGGATGGCGCGCGAAATCCTCGACCGGGATCAAGCCCGGCGCAACCTGGTCGGCGGCGACAGCGGCCGCGGGCGCGAACAGGCAAAGCACGGACAGCGCAGTCTGCGCAAAACGAAACGACATAGGTTTTCCCCTTGTTGACGGCTCCCTTGCCAGGCCGGTGGCCGGGAGCTGTGCCCCCACCGTGCCGAACGCCGGGACGCCCGCTGCTTTCCGGCGGCGCGGCGCGCGGAAGCCTCCCCAGGTCCGCCTTGCGTTCGCCGGCGAGTATAGCCAAGCCGGCCCGGCCGTCGACGGTGCCTGCCGGGGGCGGTGTCGGTACACTTGCGCTTTGCCGGCTCCCCCGATCGGACTCATGTTGCTGCCCTATACCGTTGCCATCGATCCCGTGGCCTTCCGCCTCGGCCCTGTCGCGATCCACTGGTATGGCTTGATGTACCTGGGCGGTTTCCTCGGCGCCTGGCTGCTGGCCGAGTACCGCCGCGGCCACGGCCGCCTGCCGGTGACGCGCGACGCGCTGGGCGACCTGGTGTTCTACATGATGATGGGCGTGATCGTCGGCGGCCGCGTCGGCTACATGCTGTTCTATACCGATATCCATTGGATCTGGACCGACCCGGTCGCGCTGTTCCGCGTGTGGGATGGTGGCATGAGCTTCCACGGCGGCCTGCTCGGCGTGCTCGCCGCGGGGCTGTGGTGGTCGCGCCGGCACCAGCAGCAATTCTTCGACGTGGTGGATTTCGTCGCGCCGATGGTGCCGATCGGGCTGGGCCTGGGCCGGCTGGGCAACTTCATCAACGGCGAGCTGTGGGGCAAGCCCGGCGACGTGCCGTGGGCGATGATCTTTCCCAATGCGCCGGACCGCCTGCCGCGCCATCCCTCGCAGCTCTACGAGATGCTGCTGGAAGGCGTGGTGATGTTCGCCGTGCTGTGGCTGGCGTCGATGAAGCCGCGTCCGCGCTATCTGATTTCGGGCCTGTTCGCGCTGATGTACGGCTGCTTCCGCTTCGCGGTGGAATTCGTGCGCCTGCCGGATCCGCAGCTGGGCTATCTGGCGTTCGGCTGGCTGACCATGGGGCAGATCCTGTCGCTGCCCTTGATCATCGTGGGCCTGGTGCTGCTGTTCATGTCCCGCAAGGCGCCGACGCTGCGGCCGTATACCGTGGCGATGCCGGCGAAGGAGTAAGGCCATGCGCGCTTATCTGGATCTGCTGCAGCACGTGCTGGAACACGGCACGGTCAAGGCCGACCGCACCGGCACCGGCACGCGCAGCGTATTCGGCTGGCAGCTGCGCTTCGACCTGCGCAAGGGTTTTCCGCTGGTCACCACCAAGAAGCTGCATCTGAAGTCGATCATCCACGAGCTGATCTGGTTCCTGCGCGGCGATACCAATATCGCCTACCTGAAGGAACACGGCGTCAGCATCTGGGACGAGTGGGCCGACCCCAACGGCGAGCTGGGCCCGGTCTACGGCGAACAATGGCGCGCCTGGCGCACCGCCGACGGCGGCACGGTGGACCAGATCCGCTGGGTGGAGGAGGAGATCCGCCGCAATCCGGATTCGCGCCGGCTGATCGTCAATGCCTGGAACGTGGGCGAGCTGCCGCGGATGGCGTTGATGCCGTGCCATACGATGTTCCAGTTCTACGTCGCCGATGGGCGCTTGAGCTGCCAGCTGTACCAGCGCTCGGGCGATATCTTCCTGGGCGTGCCGTTCAATATCGCCAGCTATGCGCTGCTCACCCATATGGTGGCGCAGGTCTGCGGCCTGGGCGTGGGCGACTTCGTGCACGTGCTGGGCGACGCCCATCTGTACAGCAACCACGTCGAGCAGGCCCGCCTGCAGCTGACCCGCGAGCCGCGGCCGCTGCCGACCCTGCGGCTGAATCCCGAGGTGCGCACGCTGGAAGATTTCCGCTTCGAGGACGTGGCGATCGAGGGCTATGCCCCGCATCCGGCCATCAAGGCGCCGGTCGCGGTCTAAGCCTGTCGTCACCTGTCGTCACCTGTCGTCACCTGTCGTCACCTGTCGTCACCCCAGCGAACGCTGGGGTCCAGTGCCTTAAAGGCGCTGGATTCCGGCTTTCGCCGGAATGACGAAGACCCAAGCAACCGGTCTGGTTCTCAGGCGGCGGCGGCCACCGCCCAAGCTGCGTTCGTGAGTACAATGCGCGGCTAGCGCGCGTCGACCCCCACATGGCCGCCCGTGCGTCCCTTACGGTTCGCTCATCTGGAGTCTTCATGGCCATTTCGCTCATCGCCGCGCTCGACGAGAACTCTGCCATCGGCCGCAAGGGCCAGCTGCCCTGGCATCTGCCGGACGACCTGCGCTGGTTCAAGGAGCTCACCCTCGGCAAGTTCGTGCTGATGGGCTACAACACGGCGGTGTCGGTCGGCCGCGCCCTGCCGGGCCGGACCAACCTGGTGCTGACGCGCAAGCATGAAGCGCCGTTCCCCGGCCAGGTCACCGTGCGTTCGCTGGAAGAGGGCCTGGCCCGCGCCGGCGGCACGGGGCTGATGGTGATCGGCGGCGGCGAGGTCTACAAGGCGGCCCTGCCCAAGGCGCAGCGCCTGTACCTGACCTGGGTCAATGCGGCGGTTGATGGGGCGGACACCTTCTTCCCCGGCGTGCATTTCAGCGACTGGACCGAGCTGAGCCGCAGCCACCACAAGAAAGACGCCGACCACGTGTACGACTTCGACATGGTCGAGTACGTCCGCAGCAGCATTTGAGCGCCGAAAGCGCCGTCATCCATGTCATGGCCGGCGTCCTGATTGACCAGGACGAGCGGGTCCTGTTGGCGCAGCGTCCGCCGGGCAAGCATCTGGCGGGCGCATGGGAATTTCCCGGCGGCAAGCTGGAGCCCGGCGAATCGGCCCAGGACGGGCTGGCACGGGAACTGCGCGAAGAACTGGGTATCGAGGCCGGTGCGGGCGAGCCGCTGGCGCGGGTGCCGTGGGCGTATGGGCCGAAGCGCCTGCTGCTCGACGCCTGGACGCTGCGCCGCTGGGAAGGCACGCCGCAGCCGCTGGAGCATACGGCGCTGCAATGGGCTGATCCTCACGCCGTCGACCTGGCCCTGCTGGCGCCGGCGGATCGCGCGATCCTGCAGGCGCTGCGGCTGCCGCAGCGTTATCCGATCACTCCCGCGGATCTTTCGCCCGAGGCGCATGACGCCTGCGCGGGCATGGTGCGGGATGCCCTGGCACGGGGCGAACGCCTGCTGCAGCTGCGGCTGCCGCTGTGGCCGGTGGAGCAGGTGCGCGCCCTGGCGGCGGAGCTGCTGCCGGAGGCGAGGCGCCAGCGCGCTCAGCTGCTGCTGAATGCTGACGTCGAAGGCGCCCGCATGCTGGGTGCCGGTGTCGGCGTGCAGCTCAAGGCGTCCCAGCTCGGCGCGTGGACGGAGCGTCCCTTGCCGTGGAACCAGCCGGTGGGCGCGAGCTGCCACGATGCCGCCGAGCTGGTATTGGCGCTGCAGCTCGGCGCCGATTTCGCGACCTTGTCGCCGGTCGCCATGACCGCGACGCACCCTGGCGTTCCCGCGCTCGGCTGGACGGCTTTTGCGGCGCTGGTCGAAGCGGCCGCCGTGCCGGTCTATGCGCTGGGCGGCATGGGCGAGGCCGATGCCGCACATGCGCGTGCCCTCGGCGGCCAGGGCGTGGCGGGGATTCGCGGCTTCCGGAGGCGCTGAGCGGCGCTCAGGCCTGCGCCTTGGCCAGGGCCAGATAGCGCTGGTGCAGGGCGGCCACCTCGGCATCGAGCGCGGCTTCTTCGCCGGTATTGCCGATCACATCGTCGGCGATGGCGAGCCGCTCCTCGCGGCGCGCCTGGCGTTCGATCATGCGGCGGGCCAGCGCTTCGTCGATGCCGTCGCGCAGCATCAGCCGCGCCAGCTGCGCGGCTTCGGTGGTGTCTACCACCAGGACGCGGTCCACCCAGCGGTAATGCGCGATGTTTTCCGCCAGCAGCGGAATCGCCAGCAGGCAGTACGGGCCGTGGTCGGCGCCGGCGCGTTCGCGCAGCCAGCTGCGCACGCGCGGATGGGTGATCGCTTCGAGCTGGCGCCGCGCCATATCGTCGGCGAACACGCGCCGGCGCATGGCGGCGCGATCGAGCTGGCCATCGGGGGCGAGCACGCCGGGCCCGAAGGTCTGCACGATCGCCGCCAGTCCCTCGCTGCCGGGCTTGACCACTTCGCGCGCGGCGACATCGGCGTCGTAGACCATGATCCCCAGCGCCTCGAAGCGGCGCGCCACCGCGCTCTTGCCGGAGGCGATGCCGCCGGTGAGCGCGACGACGTAGGGGCGCGCCACGTTCACCGCAGCCCGGTGAGCTGCATATAGGCGTGCAGCAGCCCGTCGCCGGCGACGAACCACAGCCAGCCGGCCATCGCGATGAAAGGACCGAACGGCATCGGCAGCTCGCGCTGATGCCTGCGCAGCGCGATCAGCGTGCCGCCGACCACGGCGCCCACCAGCGAAGACAGCAGGATGATCGGCAGCAGGGCGCCCGCGCCCATCCACGCGCCCAGCGCGGCGAGCAGCTTGAAGTCGCCGTAGCCCATGCCTTCCTTGCCGGTGGCCAGCTTGAACAGCCAGTACACGCTCCACAGGCTCAGATACCCGATCGCCGCGCCGATGATGGCCGAGGCCGACGGCACGAACATCGACAGCAGGCTGAGCAGCAGGCCCAGCCACAGCAGCGGATAGTTGAGCTGGTCCGGCAGGTATTGCGTGCGGAAGTCGATGCCGGCCAGCGCGATCAGCATCCAGGTAAAGACCAGCCCGGCCAGCGCCGGCCAGGTCGGCCCGAACTTCCACACCACCACCGCGCTGAGCACGCCGCCGAGCAGTTCCACCAGCGGGTACTGGATCGAGATCGGCGCCTTGCAGTAGCGGCAGCGGCCGCGCAGCAGCAGCCAGCCGAACAGCGGGATGTTGTCGAATGCGGACAGGCGATGCTTGCAGTGCGGGCAGTGCGAGGGCTCGCGCACGATGCCCGGGGGCAGGGCGGTTTCCTCCGGCTCCAGCTCCAGCACCTCGCGCGCTTCCTGGCGCCACATCGCCGTCATGCGCTCGGGCAGGCGCAGGATCACCACGTTGAGGAAGCTGCCCACCAGCAGGCCGAGCACGGCCGCGACGGTGATCCAGGCCCAGATGGGAAGCTCAGGCATCGTCATCTCGATAGCTATAAAAAAAGCCCCCCTCCCAATGGGAGAGGGGCTCGACTTCCGAAGCTTACACCGTGCCTGCCAGCTTGAAGATCGGCAGGTACAGCGACACCACCATGCCGCCCACCAGCACGCCGAGGATCACCATGATCAACGGTTCGAGCAGGGTGGACAGGGTGTCGACGGCATTGTTGACCTCTTCCTCGTAGAACTCGGCCACCTTGAACAGCATGTTGTCCAGGGCGCCGGATTCCTCGCCGATGGCGGTCATCTGCACCACCATGTTCGGGAACAGGCCGGTCTGGCGCATGGCCA
>Ga0207667_10000581_pt1 | contig 47610 bp, 74 predicted proteins | sample KBSCornC52_FD_184301 | JGI IMG/M metagenome (GOLD analysis project Ga0207667, IMG submission 184301) | Corn rhizosphere microbial communities from Kellogg Biological Station, Michigan, USA - KBS Corn C5-2 (SPAdes) (version 2) | ecosystem: Host-associated > Plants > Roots > Rhizosphere > Soil ... | reverse complement strand
CCATAGCCATCGAAACATATCGGGGCCCCGCCATGGGGCCCCTTTCAAGTCTCAGCCATTGTAGAGCCCCCCAGGGGGCTTGTCAAACGGAGGTGTCTGAGGGATGGACGGACGCCATGAATGTTCCAACCTCGACCGACCTGGCGGCCCGCGGGGTGGCCTTCGCGCCGGAGATCACCGCCGCCGCCGTCAGGAACCACCTCGACCCGACCTTACTCGCAGCCGTGGCCGCCCAAGAGACCGGCGGGCCCGATACCGATGCCGGCGCCAATATCGTCGGCGACGGGGGCCACGGCCACGGCGTCTTCCAGATCGACGACCGCTGGCATGCTTTCGCTCGGACCTCCGATGCGATGAAGCCGGCGGCCAACGCCCAGTACGCCGCCCACCTCCTGCGCGGCTTGCTGGACCGCAACCGGGGGGACGTCCACGCCGCCCTCTCGTCATATAACGCAGGCGACCCGCATGCACGGGGAACGACCACCCGCTGGAAGGACGGCCGCGTGCTCGGCTATGCCGACTCCGTGATGCGGCACTACCGGCGGATCGCCGGGGACGGGAACGCCGGCGCTTGCCCGGCGCCCGACCCGGCAACGATGCTGGGCGAGGCCATCGCCGAGGGGCCGGCCACCCTCGGATCGGTGAACGCCCTGGCCGATTACCACCGCCGCTCGTACCGCGACCTCACGCCGCCGTCCGATGCCGACCCGTTCGCCGCCCTCCTCGGCGACGCGCAGCCCTCCGATTAGACGAAAGGACTCAAGTCATGTCATTTCTCGCAGCTTTGGCGCCGGCCGCCATCGGCGCCCTCGGAGGCGCCGCCGGCAACGCGGTCGGGTCGGCCGCCATGCAGGGCCTCAACAGCGCAGACGAGGCGTTCCAGATGGGCCTCTACGCCCAGCAGATGCAGCACCAAGAGCAGATGAGCGTCCAGTCGACCATGTTCGACGAAGCCATGGACGAGCGTTCGGAGAACATGCGCCAGATCAACACGCTGCGCGACGTCGAGATGACCCAGCGTAAATCTCGCGAGACAACCGATACGAATGCCACCCGTATGGCACCGGGCAGGCGCATACTGTGAACATGGGGAGGCCCTTGGTCAGGGAGGTCCACCTGTCAAGTAGACCGAGCGGGTTCGATTCCCGTCCTCTCCAAACCCGGTTGACAGACGCCGGATAGACCGATACGATGGGCGCGACAGGTGGACCACCGTATCAAGAGGCCAGAGGCCGGGGAGCAATCCTCGGCCTCTTCAATTGTCATCCCGAGGTACGAAAAAAGCGCCAGCCCCCGGGAGGGACTGACGCTTCGATCGCTTTCCGCCCGGGGAGGGCGGCACCGGGACGGAAACTAGGCCGAGAGCCGAGCCGCCTCGGACTTGAGCCAGGCCACACCCAGCCCGTAGAGGGCGGCCTCCTCGCTGCCCGCGGCGGCGATGAGCGCGCCTTCGGCGTTGGCCGCGGCGGACTTGAGCGTCCCTTTGAAGGCGACGAAGAGCGGGTTGTGGCCGGCGGCGGCGTCGATCGTGGAGTCGACGAGCGCGATCGCGGCGTCGGCGACGCGGACGTTCGCGGCTTTGAGATCGGCGACGACGGCGGCTTCGTTGTTCTCGGCGAACGTGGCGCCGGCTGCGAGGATGGCGCCGAGGACGGCGGTTGCGGGGTTAGCCATGGGAATCTCCCTCAGATGCCGGCGGGGCCGGCGACGATGTCGACGATCCGGTCGACGGCGGTACTGCCTTCGGCACCGAAAACGGTCGGCCGAAGTAGAGCAAGAAGACCGCGCCGAGGAAAGCGGCGGCGGCCTGGGCGATGACGCGGTAGTCCGCGTCGGTCGCGGTGTGGGCGCGCAGATGCTCGATCGCATAGAAGAGAGCGAGGAGCCATGCGGGATCGAAGACGACCTTGAGGGCCGTTGCGGCAGCAACAGCCAGGCCAAGATAGGCGGTGAGCCGCCGGTTCATGGACAGGAGCATAGGGCACCTCGAGATGGTGGAGCATCGCGACCAGGACGAGCGCGAGCACGTCGGCTACTCCTGGCGCGCGCGACGACGGTGATACCTGTCCCGGTCGCAGGCGCGGCAATACCGCTTGCCCCGGTTGTTTATCCCTTCGTTGTTCGCGTCGCTGTAGGCGTGACCGCGCGGGCATGTCGTGACGCGCGCGCGGTAGGAGGCGCTTTCGCGCCGCTTGTTCTCTTGGTGGGTCACGGCCTCAAGATGTGCCGGGTTGCAGCACGACCGGTTTCGGCAGAGGTGGTCGATCTCGAGGCCGTCCGGGATCGGACCCTTCGCTATCTCGAAGGATGCACGGTGCGCCAGGATCTTCTGGCGCGGAGAGATTCCGAACACGCCGTATCCGTTAGGCTGGATTGCGCCGACCCACTCCCAACATCCACGGTCGTCCATCATCGGAGCAACGCGGGCAGCGAAACGCTCCCGCCAATCACGTCTCTTCGGCGGCATCTTACTGTTGCAAATTGTCGAAGTAGACCGTGCCGCCGTGCGCCTGGACGAAAGCGACCGCGCGAACCCACTCCTCGTTGTCCGCGTTGTGGAGCCGGAAGCATCCGTAGGTGGGGCGCAGCGGCTGCTCGGGGTCGTCGAAGTGCGACCCGAGCGCGGAACCCCCGCCGTGGACGCCGATGCCGGCGCGACCGTGGATCCGCATGTCGCCGTCCGGGTCGTCCTCGATCGGCGTGAAGAAGTTGCCGTACGCGGGTTCGGCCGGGTTGAGCGCCTGCGGCTTGCCGACGATGTAGCCGTTTCCGGGCGGGCACTTGTGATGGTAGCCGGTCTGATCCGCGTCGGAGTTGCCGTCGAGGACGCCGACGTCGAGGCAGGGCCATTCGTGGCGTAGCTCGCCGCCGTAGACGTAGAACTTGAGGTGCGTCCCGTCGAACTCTGCGTGGGCGTCGTTCGGGCCGATGGTCGGTTCGTGTTCGAGACTGACTGACATGCTAATGCCCTCCGGTTGAAAGCGAAGGGGTCTCGCGATTGCGAAACCCCTGTGAGACGGCGTCTTGGAGAATGGTCGGTATGGGCGGGAGGTTGTCGTGCTTGCCTCCGCCTTTGATGTGGACGATGAGGTCGGAGATGTAGAGAATCGCCGCGCCTAGTTCGACGCGTTGCTCCTTCACCTCGACGCGAAGCTCGACGACCTGCGCGCTGAGCTGGTCGACCGCCGCCTTCCATCCATCCGCCGCAAGACGGAAACCCTCGGCGGCCTCGCGCGCTTCCTTCTCGCGCTGTTCCGTCTGGATGAGTTGACGCGCGAGAGCGACGTTGCTCTTGAGGTACTTCGTCCCTCGAATGACGCCGTACAGTATGGCGAGTGCGCCAATCCCGGCCGACGCGGCCTCAATTGCTTGAAACCAATCCATGTAAAGTCCCTTTCCCGGTTCAGAGGCTATGCGGATGCAGGCGGAAGTGATCGTAGGCGTCGTCGACTTTGAGCAAAGCGGTCTCCATCGTGTCTCCCACTCTTGCTCCGTGACCGATGAGGTCGGCTTCTGCTTGGGTGATACCGATGGACGAGAAGACGTGAGGGAAGACTGTTATGCCGTCTTGCGCGGCAAGACGGTGACGAAGAAGGTAGTCGTTCGTGCGGAACGTCGCGAGGAAGCCATCCTTGAGGTCGACGTAGCGAATGTCGTGCGTGAGCAAGTCGCGATCGCGAATCGCGTCGATCTCTTCCTTGTCGCGCGCGTGGAGGACGATGATGTGATTCACAGGCCGCCTTGCGCCTTTCCGCCGCCCGGCTTGACGGTGCTTCCGGCTGAACCGCCCGCAAACGTGACCGATCCGCCGCGCGAGGTGAACGTGACCGCGAATCCATCGGCGTTGAGAATCGCGTAGAGGTCGGCAGAGAAGTCCGCGTTCTTCTGCGCGAAGACGGTCCAACCGTTACCTGTCGCGGTCGAGTTTTGCAAGACGTTGGCCGCGTAGGTGTTGATGACACCCGCGATCGAACCCGGCTTGTTCGTCGCGGCGACGTAGATGGTGTCGGTGTTGAGCGAACTTGTCAGCGGAGCGGGCAGCGAGATCGGCGATCCCGACGTGCCGTAGGAGGTCAGGGTCATCGGCGACGCGGGGGCCGATGGGAACCAGATCTTCGGGGCTGTACCCGATCCGCCGGTTCCGAAGATGTAGAACGAGACCGGGAAGGGAGACCCGCCGATGACGATCCCGAGCATCATATCCGTGCCGTACTGCACGGATCCGGGGACATTGGTCTGCAACCCGCCGCTACCGAGGATATTCCCGAGCGCGTCGAGCAGGGCTTGAACGCCGACCGACATGTTCGCATGGTTGAAGTACGAATCAACGCCGTCGTCGCCCATGACCGTGCTGGTGTTCGCAAGATCGGCGCCCTGAAAGTGGCGAACGACGATCTGCCCCGATGCGAGCGGATTGCTCGGGTCGTAGGTCGGGCTATCGCGCGGGACGATGACCTTCGCGATCGGCGTCGGGACACTTTGCGCGGGGATGCTCCCGATGAGAAGCGGGTTCGTGGGAAGCGGCGTCCCGTCGATGCCGACCGCCTGGAAGGCGAAGTCGAGCGCCTGGTCGGGGTCGAGCCCGTGAATCGTTCCCGTCGCCGTCTGGACGTTGGTCGCGTCCGTCACCGCAGCCGAGAACTGATGCCACTTCCCCGAATCCGCGACCGCGTAGGTGAAGCCGGCGCTCTGGATCGTCCGGTCGAGCGGCGCGGCGAGCGTGAGGCTGATGTTTACGCCGATGGTTCCGACGCCCTCGACGAACGGAACGATCGATGCGCTCGTTATGCCAGGGAAGGTCGACGGCGGCGCGGCGTTGTTCCCGGTGACGCCGCCGTACTGACGGACGTCGTACTCCTTGACGATGCTTCCGCCGCTCGTCACGATGAGCGAGATGATCGCCGCGGTCCCCGCGACGGGAACGGCGGGCGGGACGACCTGGGCGTACCCCGTTGGCTTCGCGACAATGAGTGTCGTGGAGTTGTCCGCAAGCGTCAGGGAAGCGGCGGGTACGGGATAGCGCGTTCCGCCGATGTAGACGACCGCTGCGTTGAGGGTCGCGACGAGACCGGCCATCCCCTACCCTCCGAACCTTGGCGTCATGCTATGCACCGTAGACGACCTGCGTCGGCGCGGAGCTATAGATCATCGCGATGTTCGCACCAACGGGAAGCGAGAAGGTCCCTGACGTGAGTCCGGTCGTGACCCCGTTGACCTGGATGATCGTCACCGAACCGCCCGAAACGTGCCAAGTCTGATCGACGCCGGAATTGTTGACGTAGGCGGTTCCGGTCCCGTTGGGAACCGCAACGCCCGCCTGAACGCCTACCGGGTTGTAGCCATTGACCCTCGCGACGCGAACGGACGTCATACTCGCGGCGTCTATCGCCTTATTGATGACGCCGCTAACCAGGCCACCCGATATCGAGACGTTCGTGATCGTGCCGGTGTTGATCGCGTACCCGTTCCGCGCTTTCGGTGAGCCGCGGTCGTCGATGATGTCGTTCCCGGCGCAATCGACGTTATCCGAGGTTCCGAACATGTAGACGCCCGCGGTCTGCTGCGACCCGCCGGGTTGGGTGGTGTAGCCCTGTGCGTTGGGGTTGCGGATGACGTTCCCGCGGATCTTGATTCCCTTGACGTTGGCGAAGGCGATGCCCGCACCCGATGGGGTGTCGACGATGTTGTCCGCGACGATGAGGTTATGCGCGAAGACGCCCGATCCGAAGGGGACGCTGATGTTCGCACCGATGACGACGTTGTTCTCGACCACCACGTTATAGGTGTCCGGTGAACCCGGCTGAAAGTTGACCGCGATGCCGTTGAGGTTCGACTCGGATTGAATCCCGCGCAGCGTCGAGTCGACGACGTTGCCGACGACGCGATGCCCGCTCCCGCCCTGGACGAGGATCCCCGCATAGCAGTTCGTGACCCGGTTGCCAGCGATGAGATCGGAGTGCGCGTCGGTGCGCTGATACGCATCCGAGAGCAGGTTCTCGAATCGGTTGTTCTGCAGGACGCCGCGCTGCGAGAGCACGGAGAGCGAGGTGCTTCCACCGCCGACGCAGTCGCTCGTCGCCGTGCCGCCCTTCATATCCACCGTCCCCGAATGGGTGTGGAGGAAGGTCGCGGTATAGGTCGTGCTCGTCTTGGCCGTCACGGCGACGGTCTCAGGCGTTCCGGTCGAGTCGACCGTTATGATGGAGTTCACGACGATGCCGGCCATGCTCGCCGGGGTGACGACCTGGCTTCCCGTTCCGCCAATCGTTCCCGTCGTATTGATCGGAGCGACGTCGTCGTGAAAGTAGCAATCCTCCACCGTCCAATCGTTCTGATTGAGGAAGAGGACGAAGTTGAGGTTCGAAAGCGTCGGGTTGCCGATGCGGTTCTTGAACTCGCACTGCTTGAGGATGCTGCCGTTCGGGACGTGCAGGAACGTGGTGTTCGAGGGAATGGTGCTCAGATTCGCACCGTTCATGTCGAAGGTCACGTCGAAGACGTGGTGCATGAGGGCGGAGGAGCTGGTCGAGGCGACCATCGCGCTTGTGTTGATGTTCGCCGAGGGCAGGAGCTTAATGATCGAGACACCCATGCCAGCGCCGCGCAGGATGCACGGGTTGAGGCCACGCACGATCGGGGCGCTTATCATCGACGTTCCGCCCGGGTGGTAGACCACGCCGCCGCCCGCCGCGTTACACGCGTTGAAGGCGTTTTGCCATGCCGTCGTATCGTCGGTCGAGCCGTCGCACTTCGCACCGTACTGCGTGATGTTGAAGAAGCCGACGTCGAGCGCGTTGAAGTTGTCGTTGACCTTCGACGACGAAATAGCCGTGCCCGCAGGGACACCGGCGAAAGACCACGGATGAGCCATGCTATTCTCCTAGAAGTCCCACGGGACCGAGTCCCAGGTGCCAACGTCCCACCCGTTGCCGGTTGAGGTGACGTCGCCGCCGCTGATGACGTAGTCGGGCTCGACGAGTTTGAGTTGCGCGAGGATGTCGAGCGTCGTCGAGGTGATCTGGGCGGCGAGGATGTTCGACCACGCCGCCGGCCATGCAATCGGCGTCTCGGCTCCAGAGGCCAGGTCGAAAAGGCTGATTCCAATATCGCAAATGACACCCGCCGGAAGCGTGACCGTCCCGAGGATCGCATTTGAAATCTGCTGGACGCCCCGATCGCCCGCAGCGACCACCGCTGTTCCGCCGTGCGTACGTGTGTAGAAGCGCGACCCCGCGACCCATCCAGGAACGGAACCCACGGACCAATCGGCCCAAGCGGCCGAGACGGATTGCTTCCAGCCAGCCGCGCCCTGATCGTTCACCGCGCCAAGAGCGGCGGAACTGATGGTTGGAGCGGTGGCGGCGCTCGGCGTTCCGGTCGCGGGAATCGACGCGAGGCCCGAGGCGTCCACGGGGTTCGGATTGGTCGTCCCGAGCGCAAGCCACGGCGTATTCCGGTCGAGGTTGTCGTGCGCGCGGACGTAGAGGTCGTAGGCCGTACCACCGCCCAAGGCGGGAATCGTGGGCGTGTAGTGCCCGGTCGCGTTGGGTTGGAGCGGCGCGATCGACGCGGTCGGTTGCGGTTGCCCCGCAGGAACGGCCCCAAGCTCGAAGTACGCGAGCTGCGGGTTCGCGTTCGTCCACGTCGCCGGGTCCAGCCAGAAGTCCGTCGGCTGATCGTATGCACCGGACCCCGCGTTGACCGGCGTTCCGAGCGTGACGGTCGGATGGCCGGATGCCAGGGTAGGCGCGGGGAGCGTTGGGAAGGCCGGCTGTCCGTTGAGGGTGCGGCAATCCGCCGTGTACGGGACGCCCGAGATGACCACCGCGGTCAGGACGTTCTGCTGCGTCGCGCTGTTCTGCGGACGCGGCCCCTTGGTGATGATCCAGGATCCGGCCGTATTCACCGAAACCGTGTAGGCGCCGTCGCCGGTCTGCCCGTTGTTCACGCCGCCCGAGTTGTCGGTGAGTTGCGTGAGCGCGAGGGGAGAGACGTAGACGATGCCAACGGTCGGGAAGACCGCCTCCGCTCCGGTCAGTTGGACCTTCGCCGGGGATGAAGCCGTCGTGACCAGAGTCGCGCCGGCGCGGATGAAGAGGGCCTGCTTATTGACCGCGAGCGGCGTGTTGACGATCGCCTGCGACGTACCGGCGTTCATCCCCATGCGGTAGACCGCGTCGTCGAGGTAGGGAACGGGCGAGGTGGTCGAGACGTAGAGGTCGATGCGCTCGCCGCTGATCTTGAGGTTGACCTGCGCGCACCGGACTTGCTTGATGACCGCCGGGGTCTCCCAGATCTGAACCCACGTTCCGGCCTGCACCTTGTAGGTGGGCTGCAAGATACGGAAGGTGCCTTGCGCTTGGGGGTAGGCGTTGAGGGTCAGCCAGGTCGTCGCGTAGGATTGGCATCCGGCCGCGGTCGTCAGCGCGGGGACGCTGATCTTGTCTTCGAGCGGGCCGAACTGTGCCACCGAGGTCGCGTCCTCGAAGACGCCGTAGACTTGCTGTCCGGTCGTCGGATCTTTCGCGCCGTAGACCGCGACCACGTTGATGATGTCGCGGTACTTGGTCGCGATCTTGTATTGATCGATCTGGCTTTGCAGGAATAGGTGGATGAACTTCACGCCACCCACGACGTTGGGATTCTGGTCGACCTGGACGATGACTTTCTTCGTCAGGTCCGCCTTGGTACGGACGTACCATGCGAAGATGAGTCCGGTGAGGTCCTGGCCCTGCTTGATGACGGTGTCGATAGCGGCGCCCAACTTGGTCCCGTCGAAGTTGGTCGGGAACATGTTGAACGTCGTGCCGGGAATGGTCGGCGACCCGAACGAGGTCGGCTGATACGTCGAGAGAAGGTGCGCGACGTACGCGCCCGCGTCGAGCGACGGGTTCGTTCCGATGGACGGATTGGTCTGCTCCGTGACGATCGCGGCGTCGAGAAGCGTCATGTTCCCCTGCAGATGCGCCGTGACCAGGCCCGAGGCGGACTGCTGTTCCTGGTCGATGTCCTGGATGAAGCCGGCGTACCACGGATCAGTCGGCTGCGTTTCCCCTGGTCCCCAAACCCAGATGAGGACCTGATACCCGTACGCGATCGCACCGACGGAGTTGAATCCACGCTTGAACTGAATCGTGCCCGTTCCCGAGCCGCCATTCATCGCATCGGTGACATCGATGGACTCGATGTCCGCGCTTGGAAGATCGACAAGCGCGCCCGCCGCCGTATAGACGCGGACCTGCCAGAAGCCCCCGTCGCTCATAGCCAAGCATCCTGGAAGGCCAGGGTCACACCGCTCCCGTTCGCCGTAACCGATTCAGCGAAAACAATATTGTCGCCCGGAAGGATGTAGGGGAAGAACGCGGCGTCCCCCATGAGGTTCGTAATTCCCGTCGTACCGAGCAGGTCAAGGCGCGGAACGCCGTTGAAGAGCACGGCCCGAGCGCGGTTGCGCGGATTGGAGTCGATCACCAACACATCCCCGCCGACCATCGTGATCGCGAAGTTGACTCCGATATATCGCGTGCTGTTTCCGGTCCCTGGATAGATCTGCAGGTATGGGTTAGCGTATGCCCCTGTGAACGTCACGATCGGGTATGTGACGGCGTTCCCCGTCGATGTGACCGTGAAATGATGAAGCGAGGACGAAGGTCCGAACGATTGGGGGGTGAGCGCAAGCCAGCGGGGGTCCTGCGCGACGAAGTCGATCTGCACCGTCCACGCCCGACGACCCGAACCAGGACGCGGCGTGAGCGTCGACTGCTTCTTCTGCGCGTAGATGTACCGAGCCGGATTGTCGCCGATGGAGAGCTGCTGATAGCCGGCTTCGATCTGCGCGTTCATCCGGTCGAACTCCGCTTGCGCCTGATCTTGCGTGAGGATGTACGTTCCGGCCGAATCGGTCGTGCCCCACCCGCCGATGTCGCCGGTGATGCGGATGAGCTTCGAGGAGCGTGAGCCAGCCGGAGCGGAGGTCCCATCGAGGAACGGGATCTTCGTCTCGTCGATCTGGTTTGGCTGCTGGACGGTGTCGACGGAAAACGCCGCGGGGAACGTATACGTCCCGAACGTGATGTTCGATTGGATGAAGGTCATGCCGGCACCCGCGCGAGGCCGTACTGCAGCATGCGCTGACGACGCGCGACGGAGTCAGCCAGGTCGGAGCCGATCTGCTGCACGTCGTTGTACCCGTTCACGTCGCCTTGGATCGTGACGTTGATGTCGCCCCCGCCAACCGGAGCGGTCGCGACCGGTTGCGTCGTCTTTCCACTCGCGACGCCGGGGCCGTCTTTGATCGGGCCGGCGAGGTCGTTCGTCGAAGCGTCGATGAAGCGCGTGATGTTCCCGGCGACCGAGGAGATGTTCGCGGTAGCCGCGTTCCCCATATCAGCGAAGGACTGCCCGATCTTGGTGATGGCGTCGTTCGCCGCGGCGACGAGGTCTGACCAGAAGACGGTCTGCCCGTTGGCGAGTTGCAGGTTGCCGTCTTTCCCGCCGACGATCGTATCCTTGACGTTCTCGCCGGTGAAGTCGCTGATCTCCGCCGAGGTCAGTCCCGTTCCGCCCGTCTTTGCGATGTAGGAGGCGATGAACTGCATCATCCCCATACCGCCGAGCGCGGACGCGACCTGACCGCTTTCGGTATAGGACTGACCGTTGGCGTTCATGGCTTCCTTGCCAGCGTAGACGCCGGAGCCTTGCAGGTCGGCCATCTCCTGACCATAGCCGTTCGCGTAGACATCGGGCATCTTCGCCGGGTCGTCCTTGTGGCCGAAGACGCCGGCGGCGATCGCTCCGATGAGGATGTCGCCGATGACGCCGATTGGTCCGGCCGCCGACAGGAGACCCATGACGCCGCCGATCGCGCCGCCGGCCGCGCCGTTGGTCGTATGCGACCCGCCGCCGAGCAGATTGCCCACGACCGAGCCAACGAGCGCGCCGCCGCCGACCGCCAAGAGCGAGCTTCCGAGCGTCGTGCCGGCGCCGAAGAGGTTGCCGAGCAGGGTGCTCGAGCTACCCAGGGCCGCGCTGACCTTCGAGAGCATCCCGCCGCTTCCGAAGAGCTTCGAGATGCCGCCCGAGACAGAACTGAGGCCACCCATCTTCGTGAGGAGCTTGAGCCCTTCGATGCCGGCGACCACTTCGAGGATCGCGCCCAACAGGCCACCGCCGAGACCGGGGTCGGCGAGGCCGTCGGTGATCGGTGTCGTGATACCGGAGACGATGGTGTCGTGACCGGTGCCGGCCGGGTAGAGCGCGCCGACCTTACCCGACGCGAGTTCGTTCATCGTGGGGATGTCGTGGACGATCTGGATGAACGGAGCCGCGTTCTGCGAGAGGTCCGAGAAGTCGGCGTTGATCTTGTCGAGCAAGGCGACGTGGATGCCGAGCAGACGCAACAGCTTCGCGATGACGTTCCAGAGGGTAATGAACCCGTTTGCGATGAGGATGACGCCCTTCAAGAACAAGTCGATGACCGGTCGCAGTGCGTCGAAGATCTGCGCGACGACGCCCATGATCTCGGTGATCGTCTTCATGATGTCCGCGAAGGCTTTGGTGTTCTGCACGGCCGAGAGCAAGAACGTGGCCCAGGAGAAGCCGAGCGTCACCGGATCACCTGGCTTCGCTTGCTTGGCGGTTAGCCCGGGAATCTTCGACGCGAGTATTTTCTCGAGACCCTGTCCGAAGGTATCGAGGTGGTCGCCAAGTCCAGCGATCGTCTCAGCGAGCGCGTTGCCCGCCTTCGTGACAGCGACGTGCGCGGCTCCCAGGGCGTTCTCTGACTCGGCGACCTTCTTGTGGGATGCAGCCGTATTCTCGAGTTGGTCCATCATCTTGGCCGTCGAGAGATCGCGCGCGGCGACTTCTTCTTTGATCTTCGCGATCGAGAGGTCGAGTTGCGCGGTGAGCGCCGCGGCGGATTGCTCCATCGCCGGCGTAGCGGTGCCCTTGGCCTGCGCCATCGCGATACCGTGACGGACGGCTTCCTTCTGCGCTTCGAGACCGGCGATGCTCTTCTCACCCGCCGAGTCGTTGCGGGTCATCTGATTGGTCAGGTTGCCGATCCAGGCTTTGAGGATGGCCGCCATGACCTTGGCGGAGTCGTCATGGATGACGGTCGCCCCGACGGCCTTCTTCTTTTTCGTGTGCGAGCCACGCCCGCCGACCATCGCGTCGACGCCGGTATCGGTGTCGGCCGGGTTGTAGCTGTCCGCGGGCTTCGCCGGCTTGTCACCGGGCGAGCCCCAGGATCCGGATGCGCCGTGGCGCCCCCACGAACCGGACGCGCCGGGAGTGCCCCACCCACCGGATGCACCGGTGCGACGGTTGACGACGCCGCCGAGCCCCGGGATCATCGCCGAGAGGATCTTCCCGGTCGTGCTTCCCCAGAAGTTGGACATCGTATTCGCGAACCGGTTCTGCGCGTTCGTCATCCCGTCGAGCGCGCGCCCGATGCCGTTGAAGAACCCGAGCATCTGCGAGAGGTCTTTGATGAGGTCGCGGATGACGTTGCGGAACTGCTGCCAGCCGGTCTTCCCGTTCGAGACCTCGCCATCGAGCTTCCCGAGCGCGGTGAATGTGAGGCCGCATTGGCGCGCGAACTCCGCGATCTGCGGGTTCACGTCCTGTTGCCACGCCTTGCCGAGGTCCTTGATGGTGGTCCAGAGTTGGGAGAACCACTCCTTGATGCCCGGGACGTTGCCCTTGACCCAGGTCGCGAACCGGTCCAGCGCCGGCTTCAACTCGCCGTCGGCACTCTGCACGATCGACGAGAAGCCCTTAACGACCGCGGTCAGCGCAGGCAGAAGCGCCGTGCCGATGTTCTCCTTGAGGTCCGTGACGGCGTTGCCGGCCTGCGCGAGCGCGCCCGTGTAGGTGTTCGCCGCCGCCGCCGCCGCGCCGCCCATGCTCTTCTCGATGAGGCGCATGACGGTGTCGAACGACATGCCGTCGCGGATGCCCGCGCGGGTTCCGATACCCAAGGCGGTGAGCGCCTGCGTCCGGCCGTGCATGGCCTCCATCAGGCCGTTCTCGACGTCCATGAGGCTCTTTCCGGTCGCGGCCGACGCATCTTCGGCGATGCGCGTGACCTTCTGCGCCTTCTCGAGATCCATGCCCGCCGCGGTGAGCTTCTTGACGCCTTCGATGAGGTCCAGGCGCCCGAACGTCGTCGTGCGCTCCTGCAGTTCGATCCACTCCTCGAACTGCTTGGAGAGGTGGCCCCAATCGCCGCCCTGGTCGCGAACGGTCTGCCCGAGCAGGGTCATGGCCTTCTGCAGCTTCTCGGCGTCTTCGACCGATCCGCGCACGAAGTTGAACGCCGCACCGACCGAGACCGCCGCCGCCGCGACGCCAGCGAAGATCGGGATGGCGCCCTTGAACGCCTCCACGACGTTGATGAGCGCGCCCATCTTACCGACCGCGCCGCCGGCCGACACCCCGAACAACTCGGCGGCCTGATTCGCAGCGCGATAGTGCGTCCCGAGCTTATTGAGGGCTCCCGAGAGGCCGTCGACCGACTTCTGGTGATCGTTCAGCTTCTTGGTCGTGCCCTGCGCCGCGTTGCCGAGGTCGCCAACGCCGGCCTTGACCTTGCCGAGTTTGACGATCGCGTCGTCCACGATCGCCTTGACGGTGATCGCGAGTTCGGTCTCCGATGCCATGCTGGAATCACCCCCCCTCGTTGAGATAGGCTTGGATCGCCGGATCGAGTGTTGACTTGTCGGCCCTGCGTACCGGGAAGATCCCGGCGTCGCCGAGGATCTGCGCGCCGGTGACGCCGTCGACGTCTTGCGGTCCCGACCGGGAGCCGCCGCCTTCACCGGACCCGAACGGGTTGGTGAGGACGTGGAGCTTGACCATCGCGTCGAACATGATGAGCATCTGCGCGAACGTGAGCCCGCGCATAGCTGTTCTAGGCATGAGGCGATAGTGAGCGACAACGTGCTTGACGATGTCGGTCATGCTCAGGTTTTCACGATCCCCTCCGTCAGGGGAAGTTCCGGCTCCGGCGTCTCCGCCGGTGTCGTAGGGTCGGGCTTGTTCTTGTACCTCGCGATCGCGTTCTCGATCTGGTCGGCGAGGCTATCCATCCCGTTCGCGCGGAGGATCTTCGGAACGAGGACCTCGAGCATGGGGATGAACCGCGTCCGTCCGAACCACTTCTCGAAGGACTCGACGTCGAGGTCCGGGTCGGCACAGGATGCCGAGTCCAGAAGCGTCGCCTTGATGAGGCCCAGGATCCACGGCGCATCGTTCTCGATGACGTCCTCGACGCTGGATGCGTCGGAATCGTTGGCGACGCCGGCTTGCATCTTGCCCCACAGGAGCCCGATGCGCGGGATGAGCGCGAAGAGCTTGATGCCGGTATCCGTGTCGAACGGGACGAGGTTGAACTCGTAGCCGCCGATGGTGACGAGGACGCCGGACGGATCGCCGACGGCCTGCGCGAGCAGTTCTGCCTCGCGCTCTTTGCGGAAGAAGCCGCTCGAGGTTGCCCCCGAGCGGCTCTGCGTTGCACTCACGAAAGATGCCCTCTTTCAGCCTTAGACGTTGGTGAGTTGGATGTCGCCGATGTTGCCGAATGGATCGGCGAACGCCATGAGCGACCGTTCGATCTCGACCTGCTTGTTGTCGGTCCAGCCGGTTTTGTAGCTGCCGAACCGCACCGAGTTCAAGGTGATCGCCGTGCAGCCGACCGAGGAGTCGATGATCGACTTATCGCGCTTCACGAAGATGAACTTGTACGACGGAGCCGAGTTCTGGTAGGTGTTGACGATCGTCAACTTCGAGCCGGTCGTGAGCGTGTAGGCGTACGTGCAGTAGCACGTCGTGGCCGTCTCGCCCGCAGCGAACGCGATGACGCCCGAACCGGAGACCGAGTACGAGACGCCGGCCACTTCCGAGCCCGCGGTGACGGGCGTGTATTGGACGAGCGCGCCGTTGAGGTTGGTCTGCAGCGAGAGCGTCCCGACGGCGTAGGTCGCGCCGTTGGTCAGGGTCGCGGCGTGGGTCGCGATCGGCTGCTGCTCGGAGAACGCCCAGGTCTGCGTCGACGCACCCGGTGCGGCCTGGTTGAAGTCCAAGCCGAGGGAGGTGAGATCGAAGCGCATGTGCTTGATCGTGAGCGCGATCTCTTTGTGGCCGTCGAAGACGCCGACCGGGAAGCCGTTCTCGTCGAACGCCGAGACCTGATCGGTCTTGAACTCGACCGAGAAGTCGGTCAAGTTGCCGTAGGGCACGAGGACGGCGGAGCCGGCGGCCTGGATGAACGCGCGACCGGTGCCGAACGACAGCTTGTCTTTTTGCTGAACAGGCATGATGGATAGTCCCTTCCGCCGCAATCAGCGGCGACGAAAAAGGACCGCGCGTGTACGCCGGTCCTGGATTGAAAGTCGGGCGCTCCCACGTCTCCGTGCGCCCCCGGTTGTTTGGGACGGCTTCTTCCGCCGCCGACGTGGGTAAAGTTAGATGGCGTTCACGCGGAAGACCGCGCGGATATACCACTTGCCGGTCGCCGTATCGTAGTCGCATGGTGACGACGGCTGCGGAACGATGGAGCGGAACTGCGCCGGCAGTTGGTAGGTCGCAGCGGGGCGCGAGAGGTCGGCGGTCCCGTCGATCGCATCCTGGTCGGCGTAGCTCAAGCGCGCTCGGACGGCCTCATAGATGAAGGACGTCGTATCCTCGTCGGTCGAGACGCACCAGACCGTCAGGCGCATCACGCGCTCGCCGGCCGTCGGTCGTCCGTCGACGTCGCCGAGGTCAGCGATCGAGAAGCAGACGAGCGGGTCCGGGGCCTGGTCGCCGCCGGCCAGCCACACTGACCGCGGCACGACATGCGTCGGATCGAGCGTCGCCGTCGTGTAGGACGACCCGGTATCGACCTGATAGACGAGGTTCGTCGAGAGGGCTCCGTAGATCGCGGCGCGCGTGGCTTGGAGCGTCGACCGCGTCATTTGCGGAAGGCATCCCGAGCGACCGCGACTTCGATCTCGGCCTGGACGATGTTCGAGAGTTCCGTGCCGTGATTGTCGACCACGTCCTGCATCCAGGGGCGCGCGCGCATCTTGGTCGTTCCTTGCTGGATCCACCGGTCGAGCTGCGCCTGCTCCTCGGCGACATGCACGTCACCCCCGACGACGCCGTAGGCGTCCGAGGTCGGTTTCGAGACGCGCAGCGCGTCGATGTAGTCGCCGGTCTGCGCGTGGACGATCGTATCCGGGTCGTGGATGACCTGGGGGTTCGCCTTCGAGTACGGATGACCGAGCGCGGCCAGGTCCTTGAGGGAGTGGTCGGTCTCATTCAGCTCCGCGCGGGAGAGTTCGAGTGCGCGGTCAAGCGCCTTTGTTACGCCGACGATTGCTGAGTGCATGACGCGCTTCGAGCAGTTGTCGATGCCTTCGGTCAAGGTGGTGATGCCGTCGATCTGGATCTGCATCTAGGACGGCTCCTTTCCTTCGGCGAGCTCGACTTGGATGTTCGGGAAGATGTCGTAGTACATCGACGGGTCGTTGAGGACCAGGAACGACCTGCCGCGCTCGTCGATGATCTTGTCGTTTCGGCGGATGTCCGGGAAGGCGCCGCGCGCGTTGCCGCAGACGATCATATCGATGCCGCGGATGGTGACGTGCGTCCCCGGGGTGTATCCCGAGACCTTCGATCCGTCGGCGTAGAGGACGTGGGTGGACTCGATGACCGGGCCGCCGGTGGACGACTGCATCATGCGCCCCTGCGTGACGACGTTCATGTCGACGAGGCAGGGGAGCGTCGTGTAGATCGGCGTCATGGTCGGGACGGTGCCGCCCGAGTTGGTCTTCGCACCCCCACCCTTGCGGATGACCTGGACGGTGTTCGGTCGCAGGAGGCTCATGCGAGCCGCCGCGAGACGAACGGGCGGAGCAGGTCTTTGACCGGCTCGGGCATCGCGAAGGACTCGTTCCGGCGGTCGTACTGAATCCCGCCGGTCTTCACGCGCGAGAGCCCGCCGAAGCCGGAGGATTGGATGTTCCGGTACGACAGGATCTCGGTCGCGACCATGATCGTCGCCTGGCGGATCGGGGCGGGGCAGTTGAGCATCGTGAAGCCCGAGGTGTAGCCGATCTCCACGACGTTGGCCGAGAAGCCGATGGAGTCGATCGCGCCGAGCAGGACGTAGTTCCCGAACGCATAGGCCAGGGCTTCGGTGTAGCCGATGCTCGTATTGACGTAGATGTCGCTCGAGACGCCGGGGTTGACCGAGAACTTCGTGCGCGTCTGGTTGCTCGAGACGAAGACGAACGAGTCCAGCGAGACGATCGGTTTCCGCCAGGGCCAGAACCGAGGAGCGCGATTCCGACCCGGGCGGAAGCGATGCAGCTCGACGGACTGCAGTTGCCGGAAGCCTGGCGCTTCGGTCGACCCGGCGCCGCAGTAGGCGTCCACGTAGGCCGACGCGCGCCGCAGGATGACGTCGAGTTCCCCGGCCGCGAGGCCAGACGTATCCACGCCTTCGCCGACGTACTCGGACGCCTGGGCGTACTGCGAGACGACGCGCAACGGGAACGTCGCGGTCGAGTTGTCCGTCGCCGTGACCGTCACGGTGCCCGAGGTGATGCCGTCGGGGATGGCGAGGTGCAGGCTCGTATCGGACGATCCCGCCGTCGGGATAGGTGCCGTGCCGTCGTAGGTCGGCGGCGTCCCGTCGGAGTGGATGACGAGTTGGCCGCCGATCGACGCGGTCGGGGTCGAGCCGAGACCGGTGCCCGCGATGGTGATGGCGTTGCCCGGAGCCGCTTCGACGAGGCTCGCGGGGAGCGTGACGGCCACTTACTTCGCGACCTTCTTCGGCGCGGCGGTCGCTTTGGTGGCGTGGTCTGCCGCCGCGGCGGTCTGTTCGGCGATGCGCGCTTGCGCGTCGGCATCGACCTCTTCGACCGGTTCGGGCGTCGCGTCGGGGAGCTTCGTCAGCTCGTACCCGCGCGTGGTCAAATCTTTGATCTGGCGGTCGGAGAGATGCGCGCCGCCGTCGATGGCGTTGGTCGCGACGAATCCGCCGGCGGTGTGGATGGTCTGCCCGGGGCGAATTCCCTTGATCGCGTGGCGCATGGAGCCCTCCGGTATGCATATTGAAGAGGGGCCGGCCGAAGCCGACCCCTCGGGGTTCGTGTGGTCGGAGCCTACTGCATCAAGTGCAGGGTGGCGGCGCCGGCTGCGATGGTGCCCAAGTTCGCCGCGGCGACCTGGACGGTGATGAAGCCTTCCTGCTGATTGCCCTCGCCCGGGGGGATCTGGATGTTCAGGAAGACCTGGGCCTGACCGCCGGACGTGTCGGGCACGTTCACGACGTTGCAGGGGATCGTGTAGAAGTCTTTTGCCATGTCTCAGCCTCCTACGCTGCCGTCTCGAGGCCGACGCGGAACATGTACTGGGGGGCCAGACATGCCAGGCCGAACATCGCGAACGGGATGACGAGTTCGCGCAGCGATCCGTCCGTGCCGATCGGGATGCGCAGCACCGACGGCGTGGGGTTGCCGAGATACGGCATCTCGAGCGTGTCCGTGTCGACGCCGATGATGTCGGAGTACGTGTGCGAACCCGCACCGACGTAGGTTCCGAGCGCACCGCCGGGGACGACGAGGACCGGGATGAGACCCTGGTCGGTCGAGATCATGCGGACGGTGTGGCCCGGGATGATCTCGGAGGTCTTGTCGTCCACGTAGCGGACGAGCGAGAGCTGATCCTCGAACATGGCTTCGGAGCCGGTCGTGTTCGTGATGAGCAGGTTGATCTTGCCGCCGGCATCCCACACTTGATTGACGCCCTTGCGGACGGCCTTCAGGACGCGCTGGTCGGTCCAGGGCGAGGTGATGTCGACGGTGATCGTGTTCGCCGACGGTGCGAGGTTCTGCAGCACGTAGCGCAGACCGTTGAAGCCGTGGACGTTGTAGCGACCGTTCGCCGCGGTGTCGGTGGTCGCGGACGAGTCAACGTCCTGGTAGCGGAGCAGCACGTTCTGCGCGTCGCGCGCGATCGTGAGCAAGCCGCCTTCGAGCTCGCGACCGGCGAGGTCGGAGCCGGGGCCACCGGCGTTGGCGCCGGCGTACTTGCCCTTGAGCGTGACGCCGCGACGGACACCGAATACCGAGACGTTCGACGTCTGACGGTTGTAGGTGTTGACGTCGTCGGAGACGGTGCCGGTCTCGGAGATGAGCGCCGGGGTGGCGTTCTGCGAGAAGGCCGTCTGCTGTTGGAACGTGTGCGAGAGCCCGTTCGACGGAACCTTGCGGATCATGTCGTACAGGGGGAAGTCGCGCACGAAGATCGGGATGACTTCCGGCGAGAGCTCCTGCGGAACGATCGGCGAGGTCGAGACGGAGTCGGCGACGGCTTTGGTAGCCAGGTCTTCGACGCCTTTCTCGAACTGCATCCCACCGTGGTTACGCGGGAGATCCTTGGTGGCCGGACGCCAGAGCGGATACTCTGCCATGAGGAAACCTCCAAAGAAAAACGAGCCCGCCATCTGGCGCGCTCGTCGGGGAGTGAGTGGGGTGGGTAGGCGCTAACGAAGCATCGTTCGCGCGTCGGACGGACCCGATACCGACTTGCCGATCGCCGAGGTGAGCTCGGTGGCCGACTTGTGATAGAGGCTCGCGTCCGCGATGGGCTCGCTTCCTTTGGTGCTTCCGCCGGAGTGGGAAGACGCGGTCTGCCTTCCGGTCGGGGTCGCTTTGAGTTCAGCGATTTTCTGCTCGAGGTCGGCCTTCTCGGTTTCGAGGGTGGCCTTGTCGGCGGAAAGTTGTTCGATCGCGGCGGTGTCGTCGGCGATCTGTTGGCGCAGCTTCGGCGCATCGGCGTTCAGGACGACGAGGTCGGCCGCGGCGCACTCGGACGAACCGTCATCCAGGGTCGCGTCGTCGGGGACGTCGTAGTCGTCGGGGAGCATCGACTTGAGGATGGCGTGGCCGGTGCGCGACGACGTCGCGGCGTCCTTGCACATCCCGTGGGTCATGGCCGACTTGATGCACTTCATCGCCTCGACGGTGGCGGCGCACTTGGCGTCCGGCATCACGTCCTTGGTCTCGACGACCGCGGCGGCGAGTTCGTCGTTGGCGGCCTTCATCTGGACGAGGAGCGCCTTCGCTTCGTCGAGCGTCTTGACGTCGGCTGGCTCGTTGAACGCGAGCTTCGCGCCCTTGGCCTCGGGATCGGCTTCGGCGTCGCCGCCGGCCGCGGCGAGCTTTGCGTTCTCGACTTCGGCGTCGGTCAGAGCGGGGGCGTCGCCCGCGGGCGTCTCGAGTTGATCCATGTGTTCCTCCGAGCCGCCGAACAGCGACTTCTTGACGAGTATGCCGGCTTCGGCTTTGGTCTTGCCCTCTTTGACGATCTGCTCGGCGCGCTTGACGATCGCGACCTTGAGCGCCTCGATCGGTGCCTCGAACGCCTTGGTATACGCGCGCGGGTTGGCCGGGATACCGACCAGGCTGATCTCGAGCAGTTCGATGTCGTTGACGGTGAGCGCGTAGTAGTACCGCTCGTCCTCTTCGATGGTCACGTCGAGGAAGTAGCCGCCGATGGAGAAGCCCAGCTTCACGCCGCGCTCGGCGACGGAGGTCCAGGCTTGCAGGGCGCGCGGGTTCGTCTCGTCGATCGTGACCTCGATCATGAGGTCGATGCAGTCGCCTTGGCTTGCGTCCGTCGACCGTTGAAGGGTCGCGTCGGTGAGCGTCCCGAGGATGTCCTCGGGGACCTTGTAGCTGTGATTCAGCCACATGGTCATGCCCTTGCATTGGTCGAGCATCGAGACCTGACAGGCTTCGGTCAGGTAGTCGCCCATGCGGTCCTGCACCGTGGATGACGCGATGCCGCGGATGACCTTCGTCTCGCTGCCGTCGGCGGCGGTCTTGACGGTCGCTTCGACCTTGGCGGTCTTGATCGAGAAGTACCGCTCGTCGTTCTTGTTGACGATCGGGGGGCGCTGTAGGTCGGGCATCGTGTTCACCTCCTCGGTGTTTTATGCGGCGGCGTCGCCGAAGATCGCGGTCCATGAGGCGTCGTCCGGCGTCACGTAGCACCGGCAGTTCGGATGAGGATCGCCCGGCCACATCGGCAGGGCGTCCACCGAGTACGGATTGCCGTCGGGCAGCGGCGAGCAGATCGGACAGGCGTCCGGCTCGCACACCCAATCGAGACTGACGTCGGACGCATCGAGCGTCTCGCCGTAGCCCTGATTGCCGGCGCTCCACACCGGCTCGGCGTAGAGGAGCGCCTCGGCGCGGAAGGCTTCGGCTTTCGCTTCGATCGCGTCGAGGATGGTCGCGGCGACCGCCGCCTCCTCGAGCCCCTGGTCGCGCGCGGCCTGTTCGGCCTCCGACGCCGCGGCGGCGATCTCGTCACCCATGCGCCCCGGGAACTGCCGTTGGTACTTGCGGACCTTGCCGATCCAGATGGCCGCGACCGCATGCGCTTCGGGCTTCGTGACGTGCGCGAGGTCGGGGACCGCGTCGATGCCGGCTTGTGCGGCCTTCTCAATCTCGCTCTCGGAGACCAGGCCGGCGGCGAAGTCACGAAGCAGGCGGGCGATGTCGTCGCTGTTCGCGTCCTTGTAAATGCGCCGGTAGCGGTCGAGCAGGCTCGCCTTGAGTTCGGTGAAGGCGCCGTCTATGCGCCGCTGCTCCGATGCCACGATGGCATGGAGCGTTGTGTGAAGGTCGCCTTCGCGCGCGGCATTGGCGCCCTTGACCCGAAAGGGACGGCGGACTTGCCGGACCCCGAGCCGCTCGCGGTATTCTCCGGTTGGTCGTCGGCCTCGCCCGAGTCCGGCTCGTCGCCGGCGAAGGCCGACTGCGTCGCGACGTAGGGCTGCTCGCCCCAATCGACCGGGTCTTCGCCGTCGCGCGCGCGCAGCTCGTTCGGGAACGTCTTCCCGATCGACATGTAGATCTGGTCGATCTTGGCCTGCGCCAGCTCGTCGCGAGCGTTCAGCTCCTCGAACTCGAACCCGTGGTTCTGGTCGAACGACCAGACGATCTCGCGCTCGATGAACTCTTCGATGAGCTTCGCGTAGGCGACGTGGCCTTCGTCCGTCCGAACCTGCAGGCTCTTGGATGCCGACTTATTGACGTCGCCGGTGATCCCGAAGACGGTCGGATCCATCTCGAAGACGGTCGCGATCGCCTTGCAGAGCCACTCGCGGTACTCGGCTCGCTGCATGTCGGCATTCGACCGCTGGAACGGGATGAAGTTGACGCCCGAGCCTTGGCCCGGTTCGCCGCCGCCGAAGATGGCGATGTCCTTGGTGCCGGCGATCTCGCTCTCGTAGTATTCGCGGTAGGATACGACTTGCTCGGTGCTCAGACCACGCCCGAGGTCGAGCGCGCCGGCCGGAGCCGTCTGCCGGAGCATGTCGTAGTCGTACTGCGAGCCGTAGAGCGTCGCTTCGATGACGCGGACAAGCGCCTCGACCGGCGACCACCCGATCGGGGAGTACGTCGTCGGCGTCCCCATGATGTAGACGAGCTGATCGTTGCGGAGCTTCGCGACCAGGCGCCCGTCGACGTATTGGTAGTAGCGCGGCGCGGTCTGGTCGGAGCCGTCCCACTCGGGATCGGGGACGATGGTCGCGCCGTCGACCGCCCACAGGGCGACGATCTGTCCGCCCAGGGTCTTCTCCTTCTCGATGCATCCGGCGTCGAGCACCAGGACGTCTTCGAGGACCATGTCGAGCAACGTGCGGAAGCTCTCGCCCTTCGGGTTGACGAACCGCAGGAGGTCGGTGATCTTCTTCTCGATGGCCGGGTTGACTACGGCCTTCGGGTCATCCGTGCGGACGATGCGCCACTTCGCTTGGCTGATCTGGCGCTTCCGGCGGTTGATGGCCGTGCGGACCGGCTCGCAGCGCCGCGAGAAGTCGCGGAGCATCTTCGCACCGGCGCGCGGGTCACCGCCGAGGACCTGCATCTGGACGCGCACCCGACCGTAGGGGCCGGCGGCGTACGAGGTCTTCGACGTGGCGGCTTTGGCCTGGATTCCGAGCGCGGAGCGCAGTTTGTCGAGAATCGGCACTCTGGCTCCTTTCACTTGATGTTCTTGGCCTTGCCCCAGGTCATCGTCGAGGCGGTTGCGAGCTTCGCGAGCGCGCCGCTCGTCGTATCGACCATGTCATCGTGCTTGCCGGGGAATCCGACGTGTTCTTCGATCCACTCGTCGAGCCAGGGCGCGGCTTCTGGCAAGTAGCCGTGACCGCTCTCGAAGATTGGCGTGACCGCTTCCGCGCGCGTCCACTTCGACTTGTCCACGGTGACGCCGACGATCGGGATGCTCGTCGTGCGTTTCAGCTCTTGGATGATCGGGATGCCCGAAGCGGCGTCTTCGACGCAGGCCCACATCGTTGGGGCCAAGCCATTCCACCGCTCCCAATAGTCCTTGAGCTTCGTCTTGAGGTCGGGGTACTCGACGCGACTCGCCCAGGCGTCGACGAGGTAGTAGTTCACGCCGTCGGTCGCCCACAGGCCGATCGCGCTACGGTCGTTCGCTACGCCCTCTTTCCAGGCGCCGTCCAGATAGAGCGCGGCCTTCGTGAGAGTTGGCAGCGCGCGGTAGCGTTGGCCGAACCAGGCGCGCTTGAAGAGGTCGCCTTCCTGAGGCGTCGGATTTCCCTGGTAGAGCGCCTCGAAGCCTCTGGTGCTGATCTCTCCGAGGTCCGGTCGCGGGATCTCGATGCCGAGCTCCGGGGCCAACTCCTCGCCGACCGCGCGCCCGAGCGGGTCGTTCTCTTCGGCGATAGCCGGCAGACGCAGGATGGTCCACTTCGATGCCGCCTTCGTGTTGAGGATGCGCCCGCAGATGTCGTCTTCATGCCAGCGCGTCGTCGCGATGAGCTCGATTGCGCGCGCCATGAGACGGGTGCGAGCGACCTCGGTATACCACTCCCATTGTCCCTCGCGGTGCGTCTCGCTGTTCGCCTCGGCGCGTCCCTTGAGCGGGTCGTCGATCGCAAGCAGGTGAGCACCGAACCCGGTCATCGAGCCGCCCACACCGGACGCCTTGACCACACCGCCGGCGGTCGTTCGCCATTCGTCGACGCCCTGGGCGTTCGGGTCGAGCCGTGGCTCGAAGGGCCAGGTGGACGACCGGAAGAGTTCTCGCGCCTTACGGCTGGATGCGCGCGCGCGGTCGATCGTGTACGAGGCCAGGATAGCCTGCGTCGTCGGGTCGGAACCCTCGATGAACGCCGGGAACCGCTCCGAAGCGTGGTACGTCTTGCCGTGCCGCGGCGGAATCCAAAGCATGAGCTTCTGGATCTCGCGATCGGCGAGGGCTTGGAGATGCTCGCAGATCGCGCGCGTGTGCCGCGTCTGGATATACGTCGGGTCGGTGCGCTCGCAGAACGCCTGGAAGTCCTTGCGGGCTAGCGCCTCGAGGACGGCTTCACGAAGAGCTGCATTCTCCCGGGCGCCCAGGTCAATCACGTATCCTCCGAGAGATTGTTCGCCAGGCGCTTGAGGTCCGCAACGGTCAGTTCCGCGAGCGTAGCGCGAACGTCAACCGGTGCGCCGTTCGGGTCGCCGCCGAGTTCGATCTTGACCGCGGTCGCGAGCTTGGCCGCCTGGATGAGATCCTTGTCTTCCATCGGCTGATCGCTCTCGAGCTTCGTAGCGAGGCGCTTCAGCGCGGCCTCGGCGACGTTGGCCGACTTCTCGCGAACGCGCGCCAGGACGACCGCTAACTTGTCGCTCGCCTTGCTCCGAGCTTTGCCTGAGACGCCGTCGAGGAACTCCTCACGCATCTCACCCCAGGTCTGCCCCCCGTTCGCCCCCCGGTTGAGCGCGTGGTCTTCGACGGCTCGCGTTCGGACGCCGAGGCGTCGAGCGATCTCGGCATAGGATTCGTTCCCGGTGACGTACTCGTCTCGCGCCCCGGCCCAGACGGCCTCACCGAGGCGCTTGGCTGACATGGCTACTTCTTGGGTGCTTTCTTCGCGGCTTTCTTGCGGGGGACGACGACGAGCTTCTTCGGGGCGGCCTTCTTGGCCGGCGCCTTCTTCACTGCGTTCGGTGCGATCGATCGGGCGCGACGTTGGGCCTCGAACTGTGGGATGGAGCGGCTGCGCCGTTCGACCGCCGAGGAGATGTCGTCGACGATCCGCGAGTCCGCCAGGACGTCGCCGTTCGTGTGGACGTGGACGACCATGGGGGCGGTGATGGCGCGCGCCACGACGGGGGCGCCGCAACGGGCGGGCGTGGGCTCCTCGTCGGCTTGGTGTTCGGCCGTGAAGGTCGCGAACGAGGGGTTGCGGGGCTTGGGCTCATGGCCGAAGAGACGTCCGATGAGACGACCGAGACTCATGTCTTACTCCCTAGGGGTCGAAGGTACGCGCGCTTCGCGCGGCTGCGCGTGGGCGCACCTGTCGACGCATATAAAAAGACGCCCGATGGTCACAGTCATCGAACGTCTGTCCTATTTCGTAAACGTGTTTCGCGTCTACTTGTACACCCGTTATACCACGGGATCATACCCCAATGCAATACGAATCATGCCGCGAGCGTGACGATCGTTCGCGACGACGCGCACGATGGCGGCGACAGTCAGACCGCCGAGGTTCTGGACTTCGGTGCGCGTCAGGCGGACGGAGCGGATGATGCTCTTCGTCTCTTCACCGTCGGGTGGCCGGCCTGAGGGATTCTTCATGCCGCCTGCGACTTCAAGACCGAGTCGACGACCGCTTCGATGATGAGCTGCGACATCTCCGCGACCATCTCGCCGCCGTCGGCCGCGTTGTCCTCGGGTGACTCCTTGACAGCGAGCGCCTTGACCGCGTCCCTGGCGTTGGCGACGAGCTGATCTCTGGTCATGATGCTTTCCCGTATCTGCTCTCTGGCTTGCGATCGGGAGGACCCATGCTCCAACTGATCGGTTGCTTTCGGCTGTTGATCGTGTTCCCGCTGCTCCGTTTGCCCTTGCTTCGGCCTCCGGTGTGGGCGGGGGCTACGCTTGGTTTCATCAGGTGTTCGATGAATGACGTGGACCAACGAGGAGAGTGCGCCTCGCTGCGCTCGGGCTCCGCGTGACCGGCGGTCTCTCGGACGAGCTTCACCATCCCCAGGGCTTCCATCGCCTCCCACAGGTCGACGCCGGTGTCCATGATGTCGGTCAGGTCGTTACGACGTTCGGGGGGAAGTTCGGCGATGAAGTCGGTAGCCGCGTCGATCGCGGCGCGATGCAGATCGTCGGGGTCGCGACCACCGAGATCGAAGAACGTCTGGCGCCGAATCGTCAGACCCATGACGTCGTCCATCCCTCTCGCTTTTTCCATGCATGGAAATTCTCAAGCGCAAGCCTGCTTTCCCTGCTTACGTACGTTCAATCTAGCCGGTATTTTTGAGGTTCCAATGTTCGATATACCGGGCTCCGGCGACAAGTATATCGGCGTCTTCTTGGGCGTGGCCGATCATCTGATTGCAGTTGACGCACAGGAGCGCGCGGACGCGGCCCGTCTTGTGATCGTGGTCGACGTGCAGTATCTTGCCTTTGCCCTTGGTCGGTGGCTTGCCGCAGATCTTACACAGACCGTTCTGCTCCGCGAGCATCCGGTCGTAGTCGCCCCACTCCATCCCGTAGGTGCGTTTACGCTGCCATCTGCGGCCCCACTCCCGCGTACGCCCGGGATGCTTCGCATCGCCCTCCTGCCACTTGGCCGCCTTGCACGGTCGGCAGTAGAGCCAAAGCCCATCCTTCGCGGCCTTGTTGCTGCAGAACTCCGAGAACGGCTTTGAGGTCTTGCACCGAGGGCACCACTTCACAGTCAGCGGCTCGACCCCGGCGATCAGTATTTGATCGGGTGCGTCCATGACGCAAGCCTAGCGGGCAGCGGTGCCATACGGGTGGCATCATACGTCAGTACGTTCAATATGCGATGTGTTGAACGTGTGTTCAATCTCGCGTTTCGGGCACCGTCTCGCCTTCAATCTTGACGTTGCACAGGCGGAACGTCAGCGTCTGCCCTGCGACGATCACGTTCAGGTCGAGGCGTCGTAGCTGGATCTTCGCGGATCCGGGCATCCGCTCGAAGCCCAATAGTTGGTGATACCAATAGCGCGGCTCGACGCCGGCCTGAACATCGACCTGGCAATCCCCGGCCGTTGCGGTGATCGTCGGGACCACTTCCTCTCGCGCCTCAGCGCCGGCCGAAGGCCGCTTACTCTCGTTGTTCATCCTAGGCTCTTTTCCGAGGGAGTTTGTGCGTCGCTTCGCTCCGGCTCCGCCTGGCGAGCGTTGATGGTCGGCGTCATATGACCATCCGCTTCCCGCAACGCGGACAGGTCATCGTATACCCGCTCGTCCGGACCCAATTGTGGCCGAGGTCGGCGCAGAAGTATGGGATCACGGGCATGATGTATGTCCCGTCTTGAATACGACTTCGAGAATGCGTTGCATTGTCGCAACCGTCGAGGCATACGGCTCTAGTCCACCGAGCTTGTTCACCTGGCCCTCGTAGTCGATGACCACGCGCCTTGCCATCGCTTCGGTGACGCGCCAGCCACGACGCAACGCTCTCAGCTCGCCTTCGGCTGTCCTGGCGCGTGTTCTCCACATGACCGAATGTTCGCGCATGGTGTCGAGGATGCGTTCGTACTTACCGTCGAGCTTGTCGCGCATATCGCGCTGGCCCGCATGGCGGCCTAGCAGAAACTCCTCGCTCGGCTTGCCTGGCGGAGCCGCGACCGCAGGGAGCGCGTCTACTCGTCCTCGGAGTTCTTCGTTCTCTCTCTGTAGACGCTCTATGGTGTCTCGTACTTCGATGAGGACCGCTTCGTCTTCTCCGATGTTGTAGCCTCGAACGTCTCGGTCTGCTGCGATGAGGCGGTCCAGCCGTTCTATCAGGTCACTCATGCTTCACCTCTCAAGTGCTTCTCGTAGTGATCGCGAGCCCACCTGATGCCGTTTTCGTAGGCGGCGCAGGTTTTGACGCAAGACGCTCCCGGCTGTTGCCCCTCGATGTGGTACTCGATGACGCGATGCTTTATCCCGTCGTCAGTTAGGAGGGGTGCCACGCTTGAGGGGGATGCGTTGGTGCCCGCTTCGTCCGATAGACCGCAATCCTCTACGCATTGTTGGCAAGCCGCGACGTACTTATCACCAAGCCAAACGGCTATATCTCGCACCTTCCCACAGAACATGCACTTAGCAGGGGTTTGACACCAACCGCCCTTGGGTTCTGTGCGACCTTCGGTCGGCTTCGCTTGGCTGGCCTTGATCGCGGCTTCGAGGACCGCCCGCATCGAGGAGCGCATATCGACCTGATACTCGTCGTGCTCGTCCACGTCGTGCTTGGGTCCCCACTTATCGCCCGTCCATAGCGTCAGAGCGTCGTCCACAATCTCATCCGTCACCAGGTCTTGCAGTACGGGGGTCGGGGCGTAGCACCGCACATCATCACTCATGGTTCTCTCCGTCTATACGCTCTGTAGCCCAAGAAGCGAAGGTCTTGAGTTGCGTTTCGGTTATTCCCCAAGCGTTCTGCGGGCCGTGATGATGAACCATGACGCGACCCATTCCATTCGTGAAGATGGATTTGACCGTTCGAGGCCGCGCCCACCCCTTCACCCGATAGACTCCCCCTACTACTATCTCCTCAGGCTTCATGGGGTAGCCGTTCCTTGTGCCGTCGCTTCGCTCCGGTGCTTCGCATCGCGGCGCGGAGCCTTGGTGCCGCCGACACCTTTCCCGGCGAGCAAGCCTTCGAGGTCGTCGGCCTTCTGGCGCAGATGATGGACGGCGCTCGGCGTATAGGCAACGTATTCCGTCGAGCCAAACTTCTTGCGCGTCAGCCCCGCGTTCTCTACCTCGTCAGCCGTCTTTCGCAGGTGCGCGATCTCGTCCAGGACGTATCCCACCTCATCCTCTAACTCGGTGATTCGAGCTAAGAGGTCCCGAATGTCGCGGTCAGTCTCGGCTATGCGCCCGACCATCCACTCCGCAGTAAAGGCCCGCTCGGCTTCCAGCCGCTTCTCTATCGCTTTGCGATCCATCTAACGCTCCTCTTTGGGTGTGGTGCGCTCCGCTGCGCTACGCGGCTCCGCGTGGCCGGCAAACTTGTTGACGGTAAGGAAACCGTTGCCATCGTCTACGTAGTCGCGTATCTGAGTCGTTAGCTCCAGCGACAATCGGCGCTCTAGGTCCGCTAGGTTCACATATGCATGATGGCGGCCACCATCCTCAAGGTCGAACACGTACGAGTGAGCCACGTTGCGATCTTCCTCGATGCTCATAGGATCATAAGACTTGCCGTAGCCGTCCTGTATGCCAAGGTTAACGAACGCATCCATGATCTTGCGGGCGTACCATTCGAGAACGAGAACCTTCTGCTCGTCAGTTAGCGGGAGGTCTTCCATCGACCACTTTGGGCCTTTGCCAAACGAGTTCCAAATCGCGCTGCGCTCTCGGTACTCCTGGATGGGTGCCTTCATGCGTTTTCTCCGTATTTTGGAATCGTGATGATGGGCGGCTCGCCCGCTCCAGCCTTGATCTCCAGGATGGACCCGCACCGCCTACACCAAGCCCACCCAACTACGTCGGTACGCCCGAGCCGCTTCTGATTCTCGGCGCTTATCTCGCCGTTCATTTCGACAAAATCATGCGCGGCGTTCTCGCCAATGCATCCGTTCATCTTAGCCGTTTCCTTCCTGCACCGCGCTGTCCCGGTTCGGCTTGGCAGGCGTAGCCGCGAGCGAACGCGAGCGCATATCATCCTGGTTCACGTTTTACCTCCCCTTAGAAGAGTGGGGGGACGATGAGGTGCCTTCGCCTAACGGCTCAGGGTCCTGCGGGACAGGAAGAACGTCGTCCGCGAAGAGCGAGCCGAATATCATCCCGCCATATTTGACGAGCGATTCTTCTGCTGCGCGGCCCTGCTCTACGATCGCGGCACGGGCGTTGGCATCTCCAACGCGATGGAGCAGTTCGTAGCAAGCCTGGCGCGCTCCGAACGATTGCTCGACGTATGAGCGCTTCTGGCGCTCCGTCAGCTTGCGGGGCTTCGTCTCCGGGCTCAACTTGGCAGGCGAAGCCCCGACCGCAGGGAGGGCACCCTCTCTATCCGTCATTTGGTCACATCCTTTTCCGCAGAAACCAAGGGGGATGATACGCCGCCCTCACGGGCGGACTCCGCGATGGGGGCAAACTCATCGGCACCGAGCCAACCTACGTCCCACTCGTTGCCCTCGTAGTTCACGACCGCTTTGATGTCATCGCCACCGCCGCAAAACGTACCGAGGTCCGCGATCACGATGGCTTGATACTTCTCATAGGCGAGCCCGACCGTTCCCATCGGATGCGGAGGGCGACGGTCCTCGTCACAACAGGACTTCGCTTTCATGTCGCCACGCTATATCGGGGTGCCGTAATCACGGGCGGTTCTCCCGCACCCGCCTTGACTTCCAAGACTGAGCCGCAACGCTTACACCACGCCCACCCAACTATATCGACGCGGGTAAGGCGCTTCTGATTCTCGGTACTCATCTCGCCATTCATTTCGGTAAACTCATGCGCGGCGTTCTCGCCGATGCAACCGTTCATTGACGTTCTTCCTTTGCGCGAGCAACCGAGCCGTTAGGCGAGGCACCGGACAACGCTTCTTCGTATGCCTTGGTAGCGGCTTCTTCGATTGCGAGTACGACGGGGCGCATCTCGGCGTCCGAATGGAAGTCGTTGCAGAGTTCCAGCACCGCATAGAGGGCATAGAGACACGGGTTGGGGGAGGGTGTGCCGCCTTCGGCGGGCTTCGCGAAGCCGATGGCAATATCGGCGCTCGCGTACGCTTCCTCAAGCACCGTATGCCAGCAGTTGAAGCAGGTTTCGGGGTGCTCGCCCTTTTCGTCGTCGTGGTGAATGCGAGCGTGCTGACGACCGAATGCGAGCCACGACGTGGCTCCGATCAGGTTGCACGGGCCGCGTGAGGCGACGAGGAACGCTTCCGCAAGCGCATCGCGGTCTAGGTCGCCTGGCGGAGCCGCGACCAACGGGAGCGCACCACGTTCTAACTCCTCAATCTGTTTCCTAAGAGTATCTCGTAAACTCATTTTTGTGCCTTTCTAAAGACGTGGTGGGTGCGCGCTACGCGCGGCTCCGCGAGGCGGGCGATGCGGTCGGCGTCACGAACGCAAGTGCTCCGGCAGGTCGTGCATCCGAAAAAGCCTGCGGTGGCAACCAATCTGATGATTCGGGTGAGCGCTCCAACGGTATCCGTGCTGGACCTGAATGTCGATTGGACACCCGCACTCGTTTCGGTGCGTGATAATCGCGACGAGGAGCATGTGCATCGACTCCTCGTCCTTCCGAGAAAGGCGGTCCTTGTAGGCGCTCATGCGAACAGCGCCGTCTGCAGGGGCAAGGACGCAGGCTCGACCGGATCCGGCTCCTCGTCCTCGGGTTGAACCTCGAAGTCGCACATGTAGCAGCACCGTCCGCCGATGCAAACGAGGTCGTCGTCGTACTCGCGGCAGTGCGGCATGAGGTCAGCGTGGTAGCGATAGCACCCGAGGGTGTTGTGGGCGCGAGAGGGCGAGGGGCACGGCGTACCGTCATCGTCGATGAAGAAGCATCCTGGATGCTCGCGGCTGTCCACCATAGCCTGGTGGAGCGCGCAGGCTTCGTCCGTACACTCGATGCAGAAGCGATGGCTCACGGGTGTAACCTCGCCTGGCGGAGCCCCGAGCGAATAGCGAGGGCACCATCGTACTTCTGTTTTTTACTACGAGGAGAACGCACGTTGTCTATGCCTCGCTTCGCTCGGGCGCTTCGGCGCAAGAAGAACGAGACTCGTGCGGCGCGTTCAAGTCATAGATGGCATGCGCCGGGTCCGACCACATGAGCCAGAACTTGCGTAGCGATTCGCCCACCTTCTCGGCCTCGGCATCATCGAACGTCGGGTTGTACGCCTTTGCCATCGCGGGCCAGAACTCGGGCGGCTTGCTCTGCCAATCGGCATGCTCGACGGCTTTCCTGGCTCGCGCGATCTGGCGAGCCGCGCGGCGACGATTGCGAACACTCATGCTTTCTTCTCCGGCCATTTGCGGTCATAGGGTTCGCCCGAGCCGTTGCGGTTAAGCAGGTCGTACGGACTACGTCCCTCGGCGCACGGCTTGCAACGAAGGTCGGCGTGTTCCATGACCACCCTGCAGCCATGGCAGACGGCGTACTTGCTCAGGAGCGTTTCGCCGCTCTCGTCGCGACGGCGCTTCTCTGCGTCGTCGATGTAGGTTTCGAGCGTCGGGTCGAGCGGGATCAGTTGGACGACCGCAACCTTGAGAATCTCCGCGAGCGATTCGCCGCGATAGAGCCCCTCCATGATTTTTCCCTGTACTGCATCACGGGTTTCCTCGAAGTTGAAAACGTCGTGGCTGCGGACGAGCAGGGAGTTACAATGGCAGTAGGTGTGCCCCGGCGAGATAACGTGACCGTAGGTCTGCGGCGAGCATTCGTACGTCAACGGGAGTGGCTCTTGGCTCACGGGTTCAGCCCACCACGCGAAGCCGCGGAGGCGAAGCCGGAGCGCACCACATCCTCGGAGCCCAAAGACTCCTCTCCTACTACTTCTTCTGAATACATATCTAGACTCTCCAAGAAAACGAATGGGGTGCCTCGCCTAAAGGCTCGGACTTCGCCTGCCGATTGAACGTCACGGCATCACCAACTTGACCTTGGCGATCTCGTTGTGCGCGGCAACCGCCTCGCGCTGATCCTTGAGTGAGAACTCGATCTCATGTGCGCCCTGGGCGTCGTGACACTCCCGACAAAGCGGCCGGCCGAGACGCGCGTCGGCGAACCGGAGCGGCCCGAGCTTCGTGCCGCGGTTGATGACATGCGCCGCGTCGATCGCGCGCTTCTTCGGATGCCCTACGCGCTTCCCGAACCAACAGAGATTCCCGTAGAGCGCGAAGACCTCGTTATGCCAGGTCCGAGCATCCTTGGTGGTCTTGGCCTTGGCTTGAAGCGGTCTCATGCCGCCTCGATGTGGATCTCGGCGCGAGGGGGCGCGTCGACGGCGAACTCTTTGGTCGCGTGGATCTCGACGATACGCGAGTCCTCGGTGTACGCGATCTTCGAGAGGGCATCGCCGGCTGCGCGGACGAGCTTGTCGAGGTCGGGCTTCTTGTCGGGCTTCGTGACGCGCTTGGGCGCGCTCTTGGGACGGGGCAGGTAGAACGTCACCGAGAGTTTCACCGGGCCGTCCAGGGGCGCGGGCATGCCGTTCTGTGAGAGCCACAGGCGCGCGCAGGCCGCGATCGCGCCGCGCCACTCCTTGAGGTTCCCGCCCTTCTTCCCATCGGTGACGACCACGCGCCCCGACTTCAAGGCAAAAGCGGACTTCGAGCCCTGGGGAAGCGCGACGCCGATGACGGTCAAACGCACGACGGCGCCCCCATCTTTGCGGAGAACCGCGCGCGGGTGATGTCGTCGCGCAGCTTCGTCTGCTGGATGATCGGCGACTCCCCGCCATACCCGTCGAGCAGTTCGGCGAGCACGTCGGCGTCGACCGGCAAGAAGACGTGATTGATCGGCCCGACGTCCTCCACGCGCCCGATGAGGTAGCGCGCCTGTCCCTCGGTCAACTGTGCGAACGAGTGGATCATGATACCCTGCGCGCGCGCGAAGGCGATGCGTGAGACCTTGTCCTTCGGGTCGACCTCGAGATAGTCGCGCATGGCGGCGAACAGGGCGCCGCGCGTCTTGTTCGTCACCCCATGCTTGAAGCCGGGCTCGGAGAGGATGCGCCGGTCGTCCATCGGGACCGAATCGCCTTCGTATGCGTGACTCACGATGATGCCTCGCCTGACGGCGCGGGCTTCGCGAAACGGTGCGGACGTATTGTGTGTGAACGGCGAAGATCGAAATCCTCGAAGAACGTCACGTACTTACCGTCGTGGCAGACCTCGCTCTCCTCAAGCGCGCATGAGGTACACAGAACGGCATCGGCAGGCGAAGCCGCGCCATCGGCGCGCGTATTCTCGTTACTCAAAAGGCACCTCATGATGGTAGTCGTGAAGAGGCGATTGGGCGGCTTCGGCGGTCTCGTTGGTCGTACGGTTCAAGACGAACGCGACGAACAAGAGCACGAAGCCGGCGGCTATCGCAAGCAGGACGAGCGTACCGTTGTCGATGTCAGGCAGCATCGTCAATCACCCGAAGCGAACGCGGCTCGCCTTTGCGCCATGATATCTTCCCTTCGCGCGCGAGCACGGAGAGATGGTGCGCGACGTTCGCTTTCGAGACGCCGACGAGCGCAGCGATCTCATCGTAGGTCGGGGGGCGTCCGTTGCCTTGCGCGGTCAGGTCGATGACCGCTTGCAGGACGAGCCACTTTCTGCCGCCCTTACTCATGCCGATTCCGCCAAAAGATGCAGGAGCGCGGAGCTATCGAAGTTCCGGCCACGCGGCGCGACGAGGCGCTCGGGTAACGCTTTGCGCTGCCTCGGTTGACCGGGAGCCTCGCCGCAGAGGCGCCCGTCGATGTGCTTCTTCCCGTGCTTCGGGCAGACGGGGAGCTTACCCCAACGCTTCTTCGCGGCGTACGCGCGCGCGCTCGCCTCGCGTCCGCGCTTGGAGTTCTGGACGCCGCAGTCGAAGCACCGTTGGGTGCCCTTGTAGACCTTCTGCGAGCAGTCGACGCAGATGCCTTGAGCGATGCGATCGGCGCGGTTCATTCGAGCACCTGCGCCCGAAGAGGAACCGAGAACGCGAGGAAGGCCAAGAGCGCGAACCCACGCGCAAGTGCCTGCATCGTCGAATCTGAACCGAGCACCATCGCCCCGACGATGATGCAGGTCCAGCAGATGACCCAGGTCGTCCAGGTCTCGAACTGTGCGCGCGTCATGCGTCACCGTCGAAGCCGCGCTGCGACTTCCCGACCAGGCCGAGCCACTCGCCGGTCAAAGCACGGATCCGGTCCATGATCGCGAACCCGCGCTCCCGGTCGCCGGCCTTCTCGGACAGCTCGACGTACTTGTCCATGAGGTCGGCGAACGACGTGTTCGCGGTCACGATCAGGGTGCCGCAATCGGCGTTCCAGCGCGCGTTGAGGATCTCGGCTAGGAAGGCGAGTTTCGGGCGCGAGACGGCCTCCGAGCCGAAGTCGTCAAGGATCAGGACGGGGGTCTCGGCAACCTCGCGGAGGAGGTCTGCGACGGCCTCATCCCCGCCGTAGCTCGAGGCGCTAAAGTACCGCGCGAAGAGCTGCTCGGGGGTAAACATCTTGGCCCCGAACCCGGCGGCGATCGCGCCGTTCCCGATGGCCGCGGCGATGTAGGTCTTCCCCACGCCGGCCGGTCCCCACATCCCGAAACCGGTGCGGTAGATGCCAGCCGAGACGATGCTGCGCGCGCGGTCGACGGCGGGGCGGTTGCGCCCGTCGACCTTGACGTTCTCGACCGTCGCCTTCGCGTAGCGCGGCGGGATGGCCGAGACGCGCCGGGTGCGCGCCAACTCTTCGAGGCGGCGTTCTTCCCGGCGCTCGGTCTCGAGTTGCTCGAGGTCCGGCCGAGGGACTGCGGCGTTCGCGGCGGCGCGCTTGGCGACGTCGCTGATGGTTTCGATCATGCGGTCATCCCGTGGTCGTGGAGGTACTGCGTGGTCTTGGAGCGCGTGGATTCCGAGGGCCGCGCGGGCTTGAGAAACGCGATCGCCGTTCGGATCGCGGACGAGAACAGGGGGCGTCCGCCGGCCGCTTCGAGCGCGTCGACGCAGGCGTCCCAGGCTTGCTCGATCGTCGCCTGACGCGACGAGAACGTGGCGAGGACGGTCGTGTAGGCGCCCATGTGCTTCTCGGCCTTGATCGGGTCGCGGCAGTTCCCGAAGGCGGCGAGAAAGAGCGCGGCCAGTTCGCGGAGTCTCGGGATGTCCCCGACGGGCCACGACCCGAAAGCCAGCGCGGACGAACGAAGTGAGGACGTATCTCTGGTATCTGGCTTCTGGCTTCCATTGGTAGCCGTGTGCACAAACGACGGTTTTCTTGTGTCCACAAGATTCGTTTCGCTTGTGGAACAAGTTGTGTTCACAACAGGTAGTCCACTATTCGCGATGAGCTGCTCCCGGCGCGCATGCTCGCGAACCATCCGCCGCGAGAAGATGCGGTCGCTCGAGTCCGTCGAGAAGACGCCGCCGGTGCGGAGTTCCACGATCAGCTTCCGTACGTCGCGAGGCTCCGCACAGATCCGGCGCGAGAACGCGGTTAGGTCGATCGGCTCGCCGGCGCGACCGACGAAGAACCCGAACGGGTCCGCTTCGGACATGACCCGGATCATGTGCAACCAGAGGGCGCGCGCGGCGAGAGAACAGCCCAGGAGCTGCATGTCGGCGTCCCAATCGCGGGGGTAGAACTTGATGAAGGGCTGCGGCATGCGGCTACTTGTTCACCGCCATGAGCACGACCAGGAACACGATGGCGACCGCACAGGCCCACGGAATCGCGTGGAGCACCATCTTGGAGATCGCACCGGACTTCGAGCCCTCTTCGTAGAGGGCGACTTTGTAGGCTCGATAGACCTTGCGAGCATGCTTGAAGTCGAGGATGTGCGCGCCTGCGGGCGCGGCTTCGCTCGTCTCGTAGACCCGGTATTCGGAAAGGCCCCAACGAGCGCGCGTCCACTCGTCGAGGCACCAAGCCACGAACCGCGCGCGCTCTTCTTCCGCGTAGGTGCAGAAGGTGATCTCGCCGAGTTCGAACGCCTGCAGTTGCGCGGACATGAGGGCCTAGCGAACCGGAGCGGCGGCGTCGCAGCCGGGCGTCTTGCTGTTGTCGAGGACGACGTGCGTCTCCCCGACGAGTTCGAGGCGCTGATCGTCGAACCAATTGGCCTCGCCGCTCTTGCCGTCTTTCGAGGGAGCCGCGAGAAGGAACTGATTGCACCCGCTGATGTAGACCACGAAGCCGGTCGCCGTGCCCTGGAAGCCGGTGATCCGGTCCTTCATGGTGCGTCCGAGGTGGGTTGCGTCCATTGTGTCGAGCCTTTCTAGTTGGCCGAGTTGAGGTATGAGTTTGCATCGCGGCGCGAAGCCGCGAGCGGAGCGAGCGCATATCCTTGGGCTACCACGATCCCACCCACGCGATGATCGTATGGAACAGGTCAACCGCTCCGACGAACGAGAGGAACAAGAGAACGGCTACACCGGCGACGACTAGGAACGCCGCCGGTGCATCGCTCCGGTCGCGGGCATCGCTCTCCGCGAACGTCTTGGGGGCAGGGGTGGCCCAGGAATCGGTGATGGACGCCTCGGAAACAACGCGCCCGGTGGCGGCGTCCTTGACCTCCGCATGGCCGATCGTGGTCCCCGCGAAACGCTTGCGGCGCTCCACGTTGACGATCGCCTTCATGCCGCGCGACCCGAGACGCCGACGTCGAGGTGGTTCGACGCGCGCGGGAGATCCAGGCCCATCTTCTCCCGGATGGTCGCAGCCAGACAGTCGGCGCAGAGGCCGATGCGCTGCGCGCCGTTGTTCCTATCGCGGAACGCGCGAGCGCAGGCTTCGTTCAAGCAATCGGTCACGGTGTTCGGCTCCTTTCCCTTGAATCTAGGCGGCTTGGTAGCGGGCGATGGCCTCGAAGAGTTTGCGCCCTTGCGCCATCGTCGAGGTGTGGTAGCCCGGTGTTTGGTTGACTTGGACCGAAAGGTCGATGAGGGCACGGTTTCCCATGCCGCGCTGCTTTGCGGCGGCGACGATCGCGGCGAGGAGCTTGTCGGAGATCGGGTCGGCGTCGTCAGATGTGCGCTCCGCCTTCGGCTCCGCGGCTGCGCGCGGGCGCTCGTACTCGGCTTGCGCGCGACCTTCGCCGCGGAAAATGACGAGCGTCACGTAACCGAACTTGTCGTCACCCTCGACGAGGACGTTCGGGTTCGCGCGGTCGGTGTCGTTCGCGCCGCGCGAATACTTGACGGCGGCGCCCATCTTCTTCTTCTCGTTGGCCGGCAGATCGCGGCGCTTCCAAAAGCGATTCTCGAACCAGACGCCTGGCTCCATCGCGCCGCTCTCGTCGTTCTTGAGTTCGTCCGGTTGCGCGCCGATGATGGACCAATCGAACGTCTGCGCCATCGCGAGCGGGAAGTGCAACCCGCCGTAGGGCAGCGAGATCGTACGGAACCGCTTACGGCCCCAGGTGCGCATCGCGTCGATGAGGTCGGCTTCGGATTCGACCGGCACGGAGACGTTCGCGCCGATGGCGTTGGTGAGGTGGAGCGAGATCATTCGTACATCGCCTCCAAGCGACGGAGTTCGCGTTTGGCCGAAGGGGAGAGGTGACGCCCACGGATGCCGTACCACCGCCAGGGCAGCGTCTCGGTTGAGAACGTGAGCGAGGTGAAGCGCCCCTGGACGTTGAGCAAGCGCATCACGTCGTGGCCGGCATCGTTCCGGCGACCGACCCAATACCGGATCGCCTCGTCGGCTTCGTTGTAGAGCGAGAGCGCGGCGTCGAGCTTCTCTGCGGACGCTTGTGCGTCGATGGCCTCGGGCTGCTCAAGAAGCGATGCTAGACACATGCGAGCGGCCTCAGGGGGATGACGTTCGAGGGCGCCGCGCTCCGCCCGACCATCTTGTGGACGGCGACGATCTGCTCCGACGCGGCGAAGGTCTCTTCGTCCGTCGCGCCTACTTCGTGAGCCGCGTTGAGCATGACGAGCGCGATGCTCGATACCCGAACGTCGGGATTCTCTTTGACGTTCATGCCGCTCGCTCCCGAACATGGAAGGCACCGTCGAGGTCGGCGTAGCGCGACATGATCTCGCGCGAGTACCAACCCTGGTAATTGTTGTTCAGCTTTTTCGCGCTCTCTTCGTCGCGCGTCTTGAGGCGATAGTCGTAGCGCGCCAACTCCCAAACGAGCCGGAAACCGATGCACTCCGCCCCGAGATCGCGCTTGATACGCCGCGTCGTTTCGGCCAAGAGGTCGATGACGTGCGGATTATGCCTGTGGAACCGTGCCGCCGCGCACTCGCCGACGAAGGCATGGTAGCCGCGCCCGCGCGCGTTCTTGCGCGGATTGTGGATGCGGTTCTGCTCGGTCAAGCCACAGGCGCAGAGGACCGGAGCGGTCCCGTCGTCCCCGACGATCGGCGCGAAGAGTTGGGTCTGCTGTGCGATGTCGCTCATGCCGCGATCGCCTGGGCGCACTTGGGTCCGACGTAGGTTCCGGCCGAGTAGCCGAAGTCGCGCCCGTCGACCGCACCCTTCGTGAAGATGGTCGTCGCGTCGGTGTAGGTGCCGGTCTCGAAGTTGTAGTCCGCGTCGGTGAAGATCTCGATCGTCTCGACATGGCAGACGCAGCAGAACTCGATCTCGGGCGTCATGCCGCCACCGTCTTCTCGTCGATGATGGCCGCGCCGTAGTACGAGAGGTCGCGATGCGCGCAACCATCTTCGCACGAATCCATCGCGCCGAGGGCCGAGGTGAACTCGATGCCATCGCCCAGCGCGTAGGTGACGTCGATGATCTGGCGCTGCGCGGCTTCGGACCAGACGATGCGCTCGGGGATCGCCTCGATGGCTTCTTTCGCCTGGCGAAGCGCCGCGTGAGCGGCCACCACAGAAGGATGAATCACGATGCGACCTTCCCTTCAAGCGAACCGGTCGAAGAGGCCAAGGCTTCTTCTCTCGCAATACGAGCGAGGACGCGGTCCTGGAGTTTGAGGAGACGAGCGACCTGGACGTCGTCCAGAAGGATGACGCGATCGCTCATGCGACTGCACTCGGGCGCGTCTCGCGCTCGACGCGCTGGACGATCTTGTCGATCGCGCGGACGATGCGATGCCCAGCTTCGTTGTCGGGAACGACCAGCTTAGAGAGCTTCGCGTTCTCGGCAATGCGCTTCTCGGCGTCATCGGCGCGGGCGAGGAGCAGCTTTTGGAGTTCGCAGTCGATCTTGTGGAGGCGCTTGTTCGCACACCGGCAGTGAGCGGTCGCGATGCGCTCTTCTTCGATGAGGTCGGCGAGGGTTTTCGCCTCGTCCTGGTCGCGCGAGACCGCATCGAGGTTCGACTCGATGGTCGCGACCACGGTCGCCTTGGGGCGTCCTGCGCGGGAAATACGGGGTGCCCGCTTGGATTGTGCTACCGTCCCCATTATGCCGCTACAGCCTTGGCGCGAAGATCGCGCAGTGTCGGAAGTACGCGCTCGAGGGTCTCGAGGCGCGCCACGTTCGGCTGGGCGTTCCCGCGCAGGTACCGGGAGATCGTCGTCTGCGGAATCCCGGACGCGGCCTCAAGCTCTTCTTGGGTCATCTGACCCATCGCCGCCCGTAGCTGGTCGGCAAACCGATTTTGCATATCCACAGGATACCCGATTGTGGATACCCTGTCAATCAGTTTCGGATATTCTTTTCCGGGTGAGGCTTTATGCTGGACTTGTCTAACCATTTTCGGATGGCGACATTGGGTGGTATTGTAAGGGCGTTTCGAACCGAGGCCGGTCTTTCACAGGACGAGCTAGCTCGTCGTGCAGGCGTCGCTCAGGCGGTCATCTCGCGGCTCGAGCAGGACCAAACCAACGACCCCGGCATCCAACAGATGGCACGGATCGCCCTCGTCCTCGGGAAGCGCCTTGAGGACTTCTTGCCCGATGAGGGGTGGCAGGCAAAGAAGCTGGCGGGGATGCCAGGCGCCGCCGAGGCTCGGGCTAGCCGGTCTCTCGATTTGGAAGATCGCTTTGCGGCGATCGAGGTCCGCGTCGACGATCTAGCTCGGATGGTTCGTGATCTGGCGCAAGCCCGAGCGGGCAGCGCGGAGGCCGCAGCGGCACCCAAGAGTTTACCTCGGAAGCGATCCGGAGGCAAGTCATGATCTCATTCACGGCGGGGTCAAAAAGCGAAAGCGGCTCCATGCCCAAGTTGAACATCCGGAGGTGCCATATGCGTGACACAGGAGTTATCCACAGGGCTGTGAGTACGATGGTTCTTTTGGCTCTCTCTGTTCGTGGCGCAGCGGTCGCGGCCACGACCTACCCTGACGGATCCATAGCGACGGCGCCTGATCGGTGCGGTGCCGGCGACATGTGCGCGGCGCTCGCCGCACCCGACGGTTCCCGGATCGAGGTCTACAACGAGGGCGCCGCGCGGTGTCAGGCGTACGGACTACGCGTGGTCAAGATGAAGGGTGACGTCAAGCTCTTCGACTACGAGCGGAAAACCGATGGCGAAGGCGCGGATTCGAACGGGAGCTGCGCGAATGTCTTCACGAACACCACCCTGACCTTCGGAGCCAATGGGGAGGCGCGCGTCTTGTTCTACCTCAATGCCGACGGCACGCTTTCCGCGCGTTGGCTCGACGCCCTCGGCGACTCGACCGCTACCCCGGACCCACGCCGCAGGTCCGTGAGCGCGACCGTGCGCTACGACACGACGGACCACCGCGACGGCGGCCACCCGGCCGGCTGTGAGGTCAGCAAGGGCCCCCTGGTCGGTTGGGTATGGCGCACCTGGGCGGATTCGGCGTGCGCGCCCGCGCGCGACGATTGGGCGGCCTCGCACCCGTGAGCGACCGTCGTCGCCTGACGATCAACGTCGACATGTCGGGTATCCTCGCCAAGCTCGAGGCACAGAACCCCAAGCCGAAAAAGAAGTGGACCGCCGAAGAGACGCGCGCGATCGCCGACCGGCAGATCGCCCTGCATGCGCGCGAGCGCCGCGAGGGGTTCACCGTCATCGACGGTGGCAAGAAGGACGAGCCGGCCGAGTAGTGTTTCACGGCATGCATTTGTTTCACGGAAAACCTCGAACGTGGGTTCGATGAGCGAGCGCGTTTGGGTCTACTTGGTCGTGAGTTCGGACGAGCAAGGCTACACGCTGCCCGAGCAACGCCGGTGGGCCGAGGAAGAGGCCGCGCGCCTGGGCGCCACGATTGACCCGAACGGGATCTTCGAGGGGGTTGCCTCCGGGCGCGACGGGGCGCGCACCATCCTGGTCGAGCTGGTCGAGCGGCTTCGCGGCATTCCGAAGGCCGACCGTCCGGGGCGCATCCTCATGGTCCGCCTAGACAGGGTCGGGCGCATGCCGCTCGACGCGATCGCGACGCTGAACGACCTCCGCAAGCTCGGCGTCACCATCCGAACGCGCACCGATGGCGACGTGACCTTCGCGCGCGTGATCGACTCGGTCGGCCCCATCTTCGCCGCCCTGCAAGCCGGCTTCGAGAATGAGGTCCGCGCCGACCGTTCCCGGGCCTCGTTCGTCCGGCGGCGGGCCAACGGTCTCCTCGTCGCCTCGAAGCCGCCCTACGGGGTGCTACGCGGCAAGGACGGGCGCGCGGAACCCGACCCCGCGACCGCGCCGACGGTGCGGCTCATCTTCGACCGGTGGCTCGACGGCGACGCGCCGGCCGACCTGGTTCTCTGGCTACGCCAGAACGCGCCCCCGCGGGCGTCCGTCCGCACCGGGAACCCGCTCGTCTTCAAGTGGGACCTCTCGCACGTCTACCGGATGATCCGGTGCGAGACGTATCGGGACGTCGTCGTCGACGCGGAGACCTGGGACCGCGCGCAGCGCCGGCAAAACGCCGCCGCGCGCCCCTCGGGCCTGCGGAAGCACGTCTACCCCTTCTCGGGCCTGCGGTGTTCCTGTGGCGCCCGGCTCAAGCCGCGCACGAACGAAGACCCCCGCCGTCAGCGATCGACGGAGCCGCTGGTCTGGTACGTCTGCGCGTCCCTGCGCCACGCCGACGCGCCACGGTGGCGGTCGTACCGCGAAGACAAGATCGACGTCGCGTGGATGGAGAAGCTCCGCGGCCTCTCGACCGGCAAGGGGTCCTGGGATATGGAGGAGCGCCCGCCGGCCAGCAGCCGGGAAGCCGAACTGCTCACCAAGCGGCGCGAAGCCGCGGAGGCGAAGCGGACGCGCATTCACCAGGCGTTCGAGGACGGCACCTACGACGGCCCCACATTCAAAGCCCGATCGGCCGCGATCGTCGAAGAGGTAGCTCGCATCGACGATCGGATTCGTGAGATCCGCGCCGAGATCGAATCGTACGAAGCGCGGCTCTTGGCGCGAGCAAAGGTCGCGGCGATGATGGCGAACGCAGCCGAAGCCTACCGGGACGGAACGCGCGCCGAGCGCGCCGAGATGAACGCCGCGATCTTCGCGGTCTTCGGCTACCCCACCGTCGCCGACGACTATCGTCTCGAGTTCCCGGGCGAGCATCTCTCGTCCGTTGTCTGACCGTCTTTACGCCAGCGTAAAGAAGACAACGCCGTGACCAAGAAGTTCATCCAGAGCATCGGCGAGTGAGCGCACTCCTGGCCCCCGTCCCGCGCCTGGCAGACGCCGGAGCCGAGGCCGAGCCCGGGCCCGCGCCTGGGCCGGTTCCCGACGATCCCGCCGGCGCCCAGATGCGGGCGCTGGCGCTCCGGCGCGCCCGCTTCGACTTCGACCTCGAGGAGCGCGCGGAACTCCAACGCGAGGCCGACGCCCTGCGCGACATGATGCTCGCGCAACTCAAGGCCGAAGACGGCTATCTCCACAAATGGATCGAGATGATCTAGCCGAATTTCGGGCTGCCGGAAAAGCGGAGAGGGGGACTTGCGCTCCATGTTATACTCTCTGCGTCCCGGGCCATTAGCTCAGTTGGTTAGAGCGCATGCTTGATAAGCATGAGGTCCCTGGTTCGAGCCCAGGATGGCCCACCAGTATCGCAAGCCCCCGCCGGAGACGACGGGGGCTTCGCTATCTGCCGACGCGCGAACGGTCAGACGGCGTCGTGGTTCGAGAGCGCCCACATGCTGGCGGGCATGCTCGCCGGATATTGGAAGTTCGACATCGAGTACTCGCCGAGGAAATCGGAGTACTGCGAGAAGACCGGCATGCGATACGCGAACGTCACGTGATCGACCATCACGTACGGGCCTTCGGGTGCGAGTTCGACCACGAAATCGACGGTCGGATCGACGATCGGCTGCGCGTTGATCATCGTGAGCGTCCCGCTCACCAGCACCTTCCATATCTCCGACGTGGTGGCATCGACCCACAGGCCTTTGAGCGCCGGCCGCGTCGGATCGTACGGCGTGAGGGCGAGATGGTAGACCAGATGTCCGCGATAGTTCTCGAGGCCGCGATCCGTGCATTCGGCCGAACCGCGACGGTGGACCGTCGCGATCACGAGCGGCATGCCGGGCTCGTCGAGCGGGAGCCAGGCGGAGCGATCGGCGCCGTACGGCCCGAGTTCGGGCGGCCCCGGTTCGACGTGGTCCGTCACCCACGAGTAATTCTGGAAGCGCGTGTCTTCGACGCGCGCCAGCCCGTCGGCACGATAGCGGACGACCGAACGGGCCGCCACCAGATCGTAGCCATCTTCTTCGATCGCGGTCCGCATGTCGTACTGCACGTAGGGAGGATGGGGCGCGGCGGCGCGGTGGCGCAACGCCTCGTCGTAGATGTCCCAGCACGGTTGCCCGCTCAGTGCTAGCACCATCAGGCCTGCCAGCACGATACCTCCCCAACGCTGGGGGAGAACCCGCCGTGACCGCGGAAAAATGGGGGTCGCTCGGGGACGTAGCTCAGTTGGTAGAGCGCCTGCTTTGCAAGCAGGATGTCATCGGTTCGAATCCGTTCGTCTCCAGATCTTGCTCCGGACGCCGCTCCGCCGCCGGGGACCTACTGCGAGAACGAGCCGGCCGGCGCCTCCGACGAAAACGCATAGTCGCCGAAGAGGTACTCGCCGTCGAGCCCCAGATCGTGGTCGCTGAAGCGCACGCTCGATACGACGGCCTGATGCCCGACCGCCCGGACGTCGATGGTGCATGTCAACAAGATACTGCCGTTGAGGCCCGCCAGCGACGCCCCGTCCAGGAGCTGCGCGACCACCGCCCGCCAGATCTCGCCGTCCGCAGCCACCCACAGGTCGCGAATGCCCGGACCGCCGGCCCTGTGCGGCGTGATGCGCAGATGCTCGGTCGAAACACCGGCGACCGTCTCGGCGCCCAGATCGTCGCACGCCTTGCCGGCGTGCGCGTGGACGGTCGCGATCGCGGGCCCGCCGTCGCCGGCGTCGTCGCGGACCGGCGGTCCGACGAAGGGCGGCCCCGGCTCGAGCTGATACGTGTAGCGGACCGCATCGCCGTACAGGCTGTCGACCACCTGCGCGGCGCCGTCGGCGCTCCGGAAGACGACGTGCTGCTCGGTGACGAGTGGCAACGCGCCGTGGTGCGCGATCGAACGTCTGACCGTGTAGCGCACGAAGGCGGGCACGACCGCGGCGGCGCGATGCGCGATCGCCCCGTCGACCACCTTCCAGCAGGCGTCTTCGGCTTTGGCCGCCGCCGGCGCCGACGCGATCGTCGCGACGATGCCGGCCGCACCGAGCATCCGTACAAATCGGTGCTTCATAGAGGGGGGCGCTTCGACGCGTTCGCGCCCCGCGCCCTCGACGAGCCGTAGACGCCCGACGTGTCCGGCCGACAGAGGTCGCTTCGACGAGGACGCGCTCGGGACGCGGTGAAGGACTCGAACCCGGGTCCGAGAATCAGGCCCGGTCGCCGCGAACCGCGCGGCTACGGGGGATTAGCTCAGTTGGTAGAGCACTTGCATGGCATGCAAGGGGTCAGGAGTTCGAGTCTCCTATCCTCCACCATTCGAAGAACGCCCGGCCGGAAACGGCCGGGCGTTCGCTCTTTTGCGGCGGTTAGACGTCGCTTAAAGCATGCTATCGCTACGTGTACCGCACGCGGTGCATCGGGTAGGAGCGCTCCATGCAACGATCTCTCCACCACGCGCGCACGCTCGTCGTAGCCTGCGCCGCAGCGCTCTCACTCGTCGCCTGCAACGGCTCGGCCGGCAGCATCCTCGGCAGCGCCACCAACAACGGCTACATCCGCGTCTTGATGGGATCGCCGGACCTTCAGCCGGTCGATATCGCCATCGACAACAACGTGATCAAGTCGAGCGCCGCGTACGGCAACCTGACGACGTATCGCTCCGCGAGCACCGGGTCGCACACGATCTACCTCTACACGCCCGGCAGCGATACCGGCGCCGGACTCTACTCCTTCACGATGTCGGTCAATGCCGGCAGCGACGTCACCGTCGTCGTCACCGGCGAGAAGTCGCCGGCTCCGGGCGGCGGTCCGATCGTGGCCAAGACGTTCGTCGAGCAGCCGTACAACACGCCGGCGACCGGCGGCGCGCTCGATTTCCACAACGCATCGCCCTTCTCGGCGGCCGCGCTCGGGTTGAATCAGGCCAACGTCCAGTTCGGCTATTCGATCAATGCGTCGCCCGCGAACAACCCGCTCGGCACTCCCCAGCCGGTGGGCGGCGCGACCAACCCGCAAGGCCTGCCCGCGACCGCGACCAACATCCCGATCACGCTCTACGCCGTGAACAACGCGACGGTCACGACCACGCCCGGCCAGATCTCCCCGTCGTGTTCGAACAACCAGATCCCGTGCACCACGCCCAACCTCTCCCTGTATCTGGTAGACGGTCCGGCCGCGTCGCTCAGTCCGACCAGCCCGCCGCCCGGCATCTCCCCGTCCGCCAAGGCCGCGTTCTTCGGCGCGTTCGACGCGAACGGGTTGCTGACGCAGTAACCGCGCGAACGGCGCATCGCTCCGAGACGGGTCCGCGCGAGCGGGCCCGTTTTGGTGTATACTGCCCGGGCAGAGCACGCCGGACGATCGCGCCGCTGGGCGGTGAGGAAAGTCCGGGCTTCACCGGGCAGGGTGCAGGCTAACGGCCTGTCGGGGCGACTCGAAGGAAAGTGCCACAGAAACAAACCGCTCGGACCCTTGGGTCCGGGCAAGGGTGAAATCGTGAGGTAAGAGCTCACGGGCGGTCTGCGGAGACGCAGCGCCGGGTAAACCCCACCTGAAGCAAGATCGCGGGATCGTCTCCCTCGTGGAGACCGGGCGGCCCGCCCGACACCGGCGATCGCACCGAGGTACGCGGCGACGCGTGCCCCAGATAGATGATCGTCACCCGCAAGGGGACAGAATCCGGCTTACAGGCGTGCTCTGCAACTTTCGTCCGACCACAGGAGTCTATGTAGTCATCGTGAGCGACCAGAAATTCACCCCCGACATGACCGTCGACCAGGCGTTCAAACTGCACGCCGGCGCGCGACGCGTCTTCGCCCGCTTCCACCTGGGCGGATGCTCGAACTGCGCGATCAGCGAGAGCCACACCATCGGGGCGGTCAGCGAAGACTACGGCATCCCGCTCGATATGCTGCTCGGCGGCCTCAACGCGCTCTGGGACGAGGGCGGCTTGACGATCGGCGACAAGGTCCGCATCCCCGACGAGATCCGCGCGAAGATCCCGCAGCTCGCCGGCCTTCCGGAGATCGGCGAGATCACCGGTCTCGAGAGCGGTGCCTACACCGCCGAGTTCGGCGAGGTCCGCCTGCAGGGACTGGCCGAGGACTTTCTCCCGGTCGAAGCTACCGCGTCGGCCTAGCGCTCATCGACGGGCTTCCGCGATCGGAAGCCCTCGTCAATTGCGTGCCAGTGGGTGACCCGGGGCTCGCCGGCCTTCCAGCATAGGTAGATCTCGCGCCCGTCGAGGACCGAAGGGAAGTCGAGCAGACCGAGGTCAATGTCCTTGACGATGCAGCCGAACGCTTCGATCCGGTGGATCAGCCGGACGATCTCGCTCTTACGTTC
>Ga0207667_10000571_pt1 | contig 48073 bp, 48 predicted proteins | sample KBSCornC52_FD_184301 | JGI IMG/M metagenome (GOLD analysis project Ga0207667, IMG submission 184301) | Corn rhizosphere microbial communities from Kellogg Biological Station, Michigan, USA - KBS Corn C5-2 (SPAdes) (version 2) | ecosystem: Host-associated > Plants > Roots > Rhizosphere > Soil ... | reverse complement strand
GGATCCTGGTGGCCACCGCAGAGGAGCACACGGCCACCCTGGCCTGCTCACTCGTGAGCTCGCCCGCGTTGGGGGCCGTCGCCCGTCACTACCGCCTGGACTTCGTCGAGACCCTCACCGGCTTCAAGTGGATCTCGCGGGTGGGCGGTCTCGCGTTCGGCTACGAGGAGGCGCTCGGCTACCTGGTGGATCCCGCCAAGGTGCGCGACAAAGACGGCATCTCGGCCGCCGTCCGGGTCATCGGTCTGTTCACCGAACTGGCCGCTGCCGCCACGACCCTCGACGAGCACCTGATCGAGTTCGCCGAGACCTTCGGCGGCTACGCGTCGTCGCAGATCTCGATCCGGGTGTCTGACCTTGCGCAGATCGGACGGACCATGTCGCGCCTGCGCGCCGATCTGCCCGCGCGGATCGGCGGCATGCGGGTCGAGCAGATCGACGACTTCTCGGAGGGCTTCCAGAGCTTCCCTCCCAGCGACCTGCTGCGATTCCATCTCGAGGGGGGCGCGCGGGTGATCGTGCGTCCGAGCGGCACGGAGCCGAAGCTGAAGTGCTACCTCGACACCGTGTCGGAAGCCGGCAGCGGCGCCGAGCGGCTGGCGGCTGCCGAGGCGGCCCTCGCGCTCCTGGATGCCGCCATGCGCCGGCTGCTCGAGGCGTAGCAGTCGCTCAGGCCGGGTTCGCTCAGGCGGGGATCAGGCGGCGGCGCCCAGAATCGCTCGCACCTGGTCTGCCGAGTCGGCGTCGGCCAGGCGCTCGACGGCGTCCGAATCGTTGAACAGGTTCGCCAGTTCGGCCACCATCCGCAGGTGACGCTCCGGGGAGTGCACGGCGAGCGCGAGCACCACGTGCACCGGATCGTTGTGCGGATGCCCGAACGCGACCGGGGTGGACAGCGTCACCACGGCGAGCCCATCGCCCAGCACCTCGGGCCCGGGGCGCGCGTGCGCGAGGGCCAGCCCCGGCGCGATCACGACGTAGGGGCCGTGCTCCTCGATCATCCTGATCATCTCGTCTGCGTAGCGGGGCTCGGCCGCGCCCGCGCGCGCGAGGCAGGCACCGGCGAGCGTGACGGCGGCGCGCCAGCTCGAGGCCGTCGCGTGCAACTGGATCGCCTCGTCGGGAAGCGGGGGAAGCGCGGGTATGGCGGGCAGCGCCATCAGCCGCGCCCGGCGGCCGGCGCGCGCCTCGCGTCGGCGAACCCGTCCGCGATGCGCTCGATCAGGTCTTCGCGGTCTTCGAGCGGCAGGAACGCGACCTCGGCCGCATTGAGCTGGAAGGCCTCGAGATCGTCGAGGTCGTATCCGAAGGCGTCGGCGAGCAGACCGAGCTCGCGCGTGAGCGTCGTCGCACTCATCAGCCGGTTGTCGGTGTTGACCGTGACCCGGAATCCGAGCTGGTAGAGCAGGTCGAAGGGATGATCGGCCATGGTCGATCCCCACTCGGCGATCGCGCCGGTCTGCAGGTTCGAGCTCGGGCTGGTCTCGAGGGCGACACCACGGTCTTTGACCCACTGGGCGACCCGGCCGAGGGTCACGAAGGTGTTCTCGTCGTCGGAACGCTCGACGGTGATGTCTTCTGCGATCCGGACCCCGTGGCCGAGCCGCAGGGCGTGGCCGTCGACGAGGGCGCCGCGGATGCTCTCGACGCCATCCGCCTCGCCCGCGTGCACCGTGGCCGGGAAGCACGCCCGGGCGAGCGTGTCGAACGCCTCGTGCAGTCGCGACGCCGGGAATCCTGCCTCCGGTCCGGCGATGTCGAAGCCGACCACTCCCAGGTCGCGGTGGCGGAGAGCCAGTTCGGCGATCTCGGTGCCGCGGTCGAGGTGGCGCATCGCGCTGACCAGCTGGCCGGCGCGGATCCAGCCCCCGTCGCTGCGCACCCGATCGACGGCCGCGTCGATGCCGCGCTGCACCGCCTCCACCGTCTCGTCGAGGGTGAGGCCGCGCTGCAGGTGCTGCTCGGGCGCCCAGCGCAGCTCGCCGTAGATCACGCCGTCTGCGGCCAGGTCTTCGACGAACTCGCGCGCGACCCGCGTCAGGCCCTCTGCCGTCTGCATGACGGAGATCGTGACGTCGAAGGTCTTCAGGTATTCCACCAAGGAGCCGGAATCGGACTTCTCGGCGAACCAGTCGGCGAGCTCGGGCGCCGAGGTGGCCGGCAGCTCGATGCCGAGAGGCTCGGCCAACTCGATGATCGTCTGGGGCCGGAGTCCGCCATCGAGATGATCGTGCAGCGAGATCTTGGGCAGGGCGCGCAGGCCGGTCGGGTTGTCGGCACGGGTGACGTCGTCGCGGGCGCTCATGCCTCGAATCTACCGGCCCGTAGGCTCGGAGCATGCCGACGAAGATCATCCTCGACTGCGATCCCGGGCACGACGACGCCGTGGCCATGCTGCTGGCCTGGGGCAGCCCCGAGATCGAGCTGGTCGGCGTCACGACCGTCGTCGGCAACCAGACGCTCGACAAGGTCACGCGCAACGCGCTCGCGGTCGCGCGCGTCGCAGGCATCGTCGGCGTGCCCTTCGCGGCCGGGTCGGCGCGCCCGCTGGTGCGCGAGATCGAGACCGCGGGCGAGATCCACGGAGAGTCGGGGCTCGACGGCCCCGTGCTGCCCGAGCCGACCATCCAGCTCGACCCGCGGCCGGCCGCGCAGTTCATCGTCGACACGATCATGGCCGCGTCGCCGGGCGAGATCACGCTCGTGCCCACGGGAGGGCTGACCAACATCGCTCTCGCCGCGCGGCTCGAGCCCCGCATCATCCCCCGGGTCAAAGAAGTCGTGCTCATGGGAGGCGGCGCGCGCGAGGGCAACTGGAGCGCGGTCGCCGAGTTCAACATCGTGATCGATCCGGAGGCCGCCGCGATCGTGTTCGGCGCGGGCTGGCCGGTGACCATGGTGGGACTGGATGTCACCCACCAGGCGATCGCGACCCCCGAGGTGCGCGCCGCCATCGCCCGGGTCGGCACCGGCCCCGCCGTGTTCGTCGGCGAGCTGATGGAGTTCTTCGAGACGGCATACCGCGACGCGCAGGGCTTCGATCACCCTCCGGTGCACGACCCGGTCGCGGTGGCCTACGTCATCGACCCGACCCTGGTGCGCACGGTCCGGGCGCCGATCGCGATCGAGACGCGCGGCGAGCACACCCTCGGGATGACGGTGGTCGACCTGCGCGGCCCGGCTCCCGCCGACTGCGCGACCCGGGTCACCTTCGACCTCGACGCCGAGCGCTTCTGGGCGCTGGTCGTCGACGCGCTCGAGCGGATCGGCGACCCCGAGGTCTGATCCTCCCCGCAGTCGCCTTCCTCGAAAGTACTCACTAGCGGGCACCTTCAGCGCTCGTGGCGGCGCTGCACCCGTACTTTCGCGGGGCATGAAGCACTATCCGACTGCCCCCTTCCACGGGCTCCGGGCCGACGCCGATCCAGGGTTCGACCTCCATGCTCGGGCCCGGATCTTCCTCCCCAGGATGCCGCCGCGCGCCTTCTACGTCGGTCGAACTGCTGCAGCTCTGCACGGATTGCCGCTGCCCCCGCGCTACAGCGCGGAGACCCACCTCCATGTCGGCGTGATGGCGGGCGAGCGCCGAGTTGATCCTCTCGGGGTCATCCCTCATCACTTTCGAATCGACCGGACGGACATCGTCGTGCGCGCGGGACTCCCGGTCACCTCCGTCTGCCGCACATGGTGCGACCTGGCGGCCTCTGGCCTCCGGCTCGACGAACTCGTCGCCGCCGGCGACCGGATCATCTGGAGGAGGTCGCCGACCGGCACGCTCGACGAACTGAGACGCGCGGTGTCCCGCTACGACGGCCGGCGAGGCGTCCGATCGATGCGTGCCGCGATGGGTCTGCTCAGTGACCGGTCGGACTCCGCACCCGAATCCGAACTTCGGGTCGCGATCCTCCTGGCCGGATTCCCGCAACCGCTGGTCAACGTCGACGCGCGCGTCGGCGGTCGTGTCGTCCATCCGGACCTGAGTTGGCCAGACCGCCGCGTCGCGATCGAGTACGAGGGCGACCACCACCGCACCGACCGAGGGCAGTGGCATCGTGACATCCGGCGAGACGGCAGCTATGCAGAAGGCGGCTGGTCCCTGTATCGGGCCACGTCCGAGGACTACCGCGACCCGCACGAGCTGCTGCTGTGGCTCGCCCGACGGCTCACGCGCTGAACTGCATCGTCTGCCTGCTGACATCCTTGAAAGTTCGCGTGCGGCGCCGCCGCCGGTGCCGGTGCCGAAAGTACGCGTGCGCCACCGCCGCCAGTGCCGAAAGTACTCAAGACCGCGTACTTTCGGGGAGGGCGAGCTAGCCGATGCGGCCCGCGATCAGCGGGCCCCCGTCGTCGATCGGGTCGCCGGCGTCGCCGATCCGGTACGCCCCGTCGAGCGCCTCGAGGGCGCGGGCGAAGCGGTCGGGCTCATCGGTGCCGAGAGTGAACAGCGGCTGCCCCTCGACGATCGCATCGCCCGGCTTGGCGTGCAGGTCGATGCCCGCGCCGTGCTGCACGGGATCCTGCTGACGCGCGCGCCCGGCTCCGAGCCGCCAGGCCGCGATGCCGAACGGCAGCGCATGCTGGGCCACCAGCACACCGGAGCGCTCGGCACGCACCACGTGCGTCTCGTGCGGGATCGGGAGGGCCGCATCCGGATCGCCGCCCTGGGCGCTGATCATGGCGCGCCAACTGTCCATGGCGCGCCCGTTCTTCAGGGCGCCTTCGACATCGGCGTCGTGGATGCCGGCCAGCTCGAGCATCTCGCGCGCGAGGGCAACGGTGAGCGCCACCACGTCGGACGGGCCGCCTCCCGCCAGCACATCCACCGACTCGCGCACCTCATTGGCGTTGCCGATGGCCAGCCCGAGGGGCACGTTCATGTTGGTGAGCAGCGCGCGCGTGGCGACGCCTGCGTCTTTGCCGAGCTGCACCATGGTCTCGGCGAGTTCGCGGCCGCGCGCCGGATCCTGCAAGAAGGCGCCGGATCCGAACTTCACGTCGAGCACCAGAGCCGCCGTGCCCTCTGCGATCTTCTTGCTCATGATCGACGACGCGATGAGCGGGATCGCCTCGACCGTGCCCGTGATGTCGCGCAGGGCGTACAGCTTGCCGTCGGCAGGAGCGAGGCCGGACCCGGCCGCGCACACCACCGCTCCGACCTCTTCGAGCTGCGCCATGAACTCGGCATTGCTGAGCGAGGCGCGCCAGCCCGGGATGCTCTCGAGCTTGTCGAGCGTGCCCCCGGTGTGCCCGAGGCCGCGGCCCGAGAGCTGCGGCACGGCGACCCCGAACGAGGCGACGAGCGGAGCGAGCGGCAGCGTGATCTTGTCGCCGACGCCCCCGGTCGAGTGCTTGTCGGTCGTCTTCTTCGACAGCGCAGAGAAGTCGAGCCGCTGGCCGCTCGCGGTCATCGCCAGGGTGAGGTCGCGGATCTCGTCGCGCTGCATCCCGTTGAGGAAGATCGCCATCGTCATGGCCGACATCTGCTCGTCGGCGACGTAGCCGCGGGTGTACGCGTCGATCAGCCAGTCGATCTGGGCCGTGCTCAGGGTGCCGCCATCGCGCTTGACGCGGATCAGGTCGACGGTGTCGAACGGTTCGACGGCCATGGGTTACGACCCTTCGTCTTCTGCATACTCGACCAGAGTGCGCGGCCCGAACGCGTCGGGCAGCACCTCGTCGATCGTCTTGACGCCCGAGACGGTGGCCAGCAGCATCCCCTCGGCCGAGTGCTCGTAGAGCAGCTGGCGGCACCGACCGCACGGCATGAGGGCATTGCCATGCCCGTCGACGCAGGCGAAGGCCACCAGCTTGCCGCCGCCGGTCATGTGCAGGCTCGAGACAAGCGCGCACTCGGCGCACAGGGTGAGCCCGTACGAGGCGTTCTCGACGTTCGCGCCGGTGATGACCCGGCCGTCGTCGACGATCGCGGCCACTCCGACCGGGAACTTCGAGTACGGCACGTACGCGTGCGTCAGCGCCTCCGTGGCAGCCGCCCTGAGCGCCTGCCAATCGACCTCGGCTGCGCTCATGACTGGATGTACGGCTTGCCGTCTGCGGCAGGCGGCCTCGACTGCCCGACCAGCCCCGCCACCGCGAAGATCGTGATGACGTAGGGCAGCATCAGCAGGAACTCGCTCGGCACCGGCGAACCGATGATCCCGAGCGTGCTCTGCAGGTTGGTCGCGAACCCGAACAGCAGGCCCGCCAGAGCCGCCTTGATCGGATGCCAGCGTCCGAAGATGACGGCCGCCAGCGCGATGAAGCCCGCGCCGTTCGTCATCTCCTTGCCGAACGACGAGACCGCGTCGAGCGTGTAGTACGCGCCGCCGATGCCTGCGACCGCGCCGGCGATCGACACGGTCCAGAACCGGGTCTGCTGCACCTTGATGCCCACGGTGTCGGCCGCCGTCGGGTGCTCGCCGACCGCGCGCACGCGCAGGCCCCACCGGGTCTTGAAGAGCATGTACCAGGTGAGGAACACCGCGACGTACATCAGGTAGATGATGATCGTCTGCTTGAACAGCACGGGGCCGATGATCGGGATGTCGGACAGCAGCGGGATGGAGACCTTCGGGAACCGGGTCGTCGAGTTCAGGGCAGGATCGGCCGTGAGCACCTTCGAGTAGAGGAAGTTGGTCAGTCCGGTCACCAGCACGTTGAGCACGACCCCGACGATGACCTGGTCGACCAGGTATTTGATCGCGAATGCCGCCAGCACCCACGACACCAGCACCCCGCCCACCACGGCCGCGAGCAGGCCGACGATCGGCTGGTGGGTCGCGGATCCGACCACGGCCGCCGAGAAGGCGCCGAACAGCAGCTGGGCCTCGATCGCGACGTTCACCACGCCGGCCCGTTCGCCGATCACACCGCCGAGGGATCCGAAGATCAACGGCGTCGCGAGGGCGAGGCTGCCGATCAGCAGACCGGGCACCGGCACCGACCGCAGCCCGGCGGCCGCCCAGGTGAGGAACAGGAACAGGAACAGCACGGCGAACACGGCCGCGAGCCAGAGCGGGACCTTGCCGATCGCGCCGCGGGCCACGAACAGATGGGCGACGATGGCCAGGCCGACGAGAAGGATCGCGACCACCACGACGGTGCCCAGCGTCGGAACGGTCACCGGCGGGATCTGGAAGAAGTCGGTCGACGTCGACAGGCCGAAGGTGCTCGAGCCGCTGCGCGGGATGCCGAACGCGAAGACGAGCGCGGCGACCGCGAACACATCGAGCACGATCGGGATCTTGAGACTGCGCACGATCGCCTTCTCGCGCACGATCGGCGCCGTTGCGCTGACGGCCGGGGCCGCACCCTGAGCGTTCTGGATGGTCACTTCGTCACCTCCGTCGCCGTGCGGCGCACCTTGGGCAGCGAGCCCGGCTTGGGCAGATGGAACACCGTGCGCACCAGCGGAGGCGCGGCGATCAGCAGCACGATCACCGATTGCACGACGAGCACGATGTCGATCGGGATCTGCTGCGAGGCCTGCATGTTGTAGCCGCCTGCCTTCAGCGCTCCGAACAGCAGACCGCTGAAGAACACGCCCCACGGGCGGGAGCGCCCGAGCAGGGCGACGGTGATGGCATCGAATCCGATGCCGGCGTCGACCCCCGAGCTGAATCCCGATGTCGTGTTGCCGAGCACCTGGTCGGCGCCGGCCAGGCCGACCAGTCCGCCCGAGAACACCAGCGCCAGGATGTAGACCATCTTGACGTTGATGCCCGCGACGCGGGCCGCGCTGGGATTCTCACCGACGGCCCGGAACCGGAATCCGAGGCTCGACCGGTTCACGATGTACCACACGAAGATCGTGGCGAGGATGGCGATCAGGAAGCCGACGTTCACCCGGAAGGTGGTCGGCGCTCCGCCGAGCGCTGTGATCAGATCACTGAGCTTCGGATACGTGGCGGTCTGCAGAGCCGCAGGCGACTTGGGGTTGTTCGAGTTGTTCGCCTGGAGCAGGCCAGGGGTGCGCAGCATGAACGAGATCAGGTAGAACGCGACGTAGTTGAGCATGATCGTCACGATCACTTCGTGCGCTCCCGTGCGCGCCTTCAGCAGCCCGGCCAGCCCGCCCCAGAGCGCGCCGCCGACGATCGCGCCGACGGTGGCCACCAGCGCGTGGATGAAGAACGGCATCGGGAACGACCAGCTGATCCAGCCCGCCACCGCGGCCGCGATGAGGATCTGACCGCGGCCGCCGATGTTGAACATGCCGACCCGGAAGGCCAGAGCGACGCCGAGCCCCGCGACGATCAGCGGAGTCGCGAAGGTCAGCGTCTCGGTCAGCGGCTTGATGCCGTTGACGAAGCCGGGGCGCATGAAGTTGTAGATCGAGCCCTGGAACAGCGAGGAGTACGCTCCCCCGACCGCGTTGAAGATGGCCTGGAAGCTGTCGCCCGGCCTGGCCAAGAAGTAGCCGAAGGCCGTCTGGACCCCGGTGTCGGTGGCCGCGATCAGCACGCCCGCGATCAGCAGGGCGAGCACGACGGCCAGCACCGTCACGACGGCGCTTCCCGAGAAGATCTCGCGCAGGATGCGGTTGGCCGCAGGCGCCTCGGGGCCCGCCGTGACGTTGGGCGCCTGCCCCGGCTCGGTGGGGAGCACCTTCGGGGCGCCGGATGGCACCTGGGCGCTCATGCGGCCACCTCCGCCGGAACCTCGCCGGCCATCATCAGACCGAGTGTCTCGCGCGGAGTATCGCCGGGCACGATGCCGACGATGCCGCCCCGGAACATGACGGCGATGCGGTCGGCGAGCGCCACCACCTCGTCGAGCTCTGTCGACACCACGATCACCGGGATGCCGGCATCGCGGGTCTCGATGATCCGCTTGTGCACGAACTCGATCGATCCGACGTCGAGCCCGCGCGTCGGCTGGGCCGCGACGAGCAGCCGGAGTTCGCGGCTGAGCTCCCTGGCGAGCACCACCTTCTGCTGGTTGCCGCCCGAGAGCTGGCCGACGAGCGAGCCGATGCCCTGGGCGCGGATGTCGAACTCCGTGAGCTTCTTCGTGGCGAACTCCTCGAGCACACCCAGTTGCAGGGAGCCCGCGCGCACGAAGGGCGGGGCGGTCGAGCGGTCGAGCATCAGGTTCTCGGCGATCGTGAACTCCGAGATGAGTCCGTCTTCATTGCGATCCTCCGGCACGAAACCGACCCCGGCATCGAGCACCTCGTTCGTGCTGCGGTGGGTGAGTTCGTGACCGTTCAGGGTGATCCGGCCCTCGACGCGCGGCTGCAGGCCCATGATGGCCTCGGTGAGTTCGGTCTGCCCGTTGCCCTGAACTCCGGCGATGACCAGCACCTCGCCGGCACGCACCGAGAAGCTCACATGCGAGACGACGTAGGCGTCGCTGTGGTCGATGACCGAGAGGTCCTCGACGACCAGTGACTCGGCACCTGGCTTCTCGGGGCCCTTCTCGATCATCAGGTCGACGGCCCGGCCGACCATCATCGAGGCGAGCTCCTCATTGCTGGCGGTCGGCGATGCCTCGCCCACCACCTTGCCCAGACGGATGACGGTGATCCGGTCGGCCACCTCGCGCACCTCGCGCAGCTTGTGGGTGATGAAGACGATGGACGTTCCCGCCTCTTTGAGCTGGCGCATGATGCCCATGAGCTCGTCGGTCTCTTGCGGGGTGAGCACCGCGGTCGGCTCGTCGAAGACGAGCACTTTGGCATCGCGCGAGAGCGCCTTGATGATCTCGACGCGCTGCTGCACGCCCACTGGGAGGTTCTCGACGACGGCGTCGGGATCGACATCGAATCCGAAGCGCGACGAGATCTCGCGCACCTTCGCGCGCGCGGCGGCGAGGTCGAGCCGTCCGCCCGCCTTGGTGGGCTCGTGCCCCAGGATCACGTTCTCGGCGACCGTGAAGACAGGGATGAGCATGAAGTGCTGATGCACCATGCCGATGCCCGAATTCATGGCATCGCCGGGGCCCGAGAAGTGCTGGACGTCGTCGTCGAGCAGGATCTCGCCCTCATCGGCCTGATACAGGCCGTAGAGCACGTTCATGAGAGTGGATTTGCCTGCGCCGTTCTCGCCGAGCAGGGCGTGGATCTCGCCGGGTTCGACCGTCAGGTCGATGTGGTCGTTCGCTGTCAGGGCGCCGAACCGCTTGGTGATCCCACGGAGTTGGAGCTTCATGGTGCCAATCTATGCCCAGAGAAATCGTGCAGTGGAAAGGTGGCGGGGAGGCCGGACCAGCCGACCTCCCCGCCAGTTCTCGTGCGCCGACTACGACTTGGGAGTCGCAGCCGAGGTGACCTTGATGTCACCCGAGATGATCTTCGCCTTGATGGCGTCGATCTCCTTCTGCAGGCCGGGGTCGACCTTGCTGGCGTAGTTGTGGAACGGCGCCAGGCCGACGCCGCCGTTCTTCAGCGTGCCGATGAACGGCGTGTTGTTGAAGTCGCCGCCCGCGGCATCTTCGACGACAGCCTTGACGCCCTTGTCGACACCCTTCATGACCGAGGTGAGCAGGATGTCCTGAACCTTCGGGTCGGTGTTGAACACGTCGGCGTCGACGCCGATCATCACGGTGCCGTTGTTCTTGTCCTTGATCGCCTCGGCAGCGCTCTGGTAGATCGGACCGCCGACGGGCATGATGACGTCCGCGTTCTGGTCGAGCAGGCCCTGAGCCGTGGTCTTGGCCTCGACGCCGGCCGCGAAGCCGCCGGTGAAGCTGCCCTTCTGAGTTGCGACATCCCAGCCGACGACCTTGACGTTCTTGCTCTTGGCCGTGTTGTAGTAGGCGACGCCCTCGGCGAAGCCGTCCATGAAGATCGTCACCGGCGGGATCTGGATGCCGCCGAAGGTGCCGACGACGCCGGTCTTCGAGTAGCTTGCGGCCGCGTAGCCGGCGAGGAACGCCGCCTGGGCGGTGTCGAACAGGATCGGCTTGCCGTTGGGGACGTCGACCTTGCCGTCGCCCGTGGGCTTGCCGTCCGTGCCGGTGGCGCCCTCGTTGTCGAGGCCGTCGTCGACGATGGCGAAGTTCACGTCGGGGTTGGCCTTGGCCGCGTCATCTGTGGCCGACGACAGCAGGAAGCCGACCGTGACGATCAGGTTGCAGCCCTGGCCGAGCAGGCTCTCGATGTTGGGCGCGTAGTCGTCGTTGGTGTTCGACTCGACGTGCTTCTCTTTGACGCCCAGATCCTTGGCCGCGGCCTGCAGGCCCTGGAGGCCGATCTCGTTGAACGAGTGGTCGTCGAATCCACCGGAGTCCGAGACCATGCACGGCAGGAAGTTCGATGCGGCCTTCGTGGTGTTGCCCCCTGTCGGGGCTGCCGAGCACCCGGCGAGCACGAGCGCGCTCACGCCGAGGGCTGCGAGACCGGCCAACGCGGTCTTTCGCGAAGTCAATGTCACTGTGTCCTCCAAGATCACGCCGGGCACGTTGCCGGGCGAATTGGCTCCACGTTACTCAGTATGACGACGGGTTCCGAGCCCGCCCGTCGCGATGCGGCCCAAGAGTTACAAAGCCGCGACGGCGCCGTAATGAATCGGAAATGATCGTCCCGACGTCAGAGCACCTCTGATCGCCCGCTGAGTTTCAGGGCGTCCACCACGCTCTTGACGCGCTGCGCGTTCTGGCTCGTGGTGACCAGCAGCGCGTCCGGGGTGTCGACCACGACGATGTCGCGAACACCGATGAGCGAGATGATCCGGTCGGTCTGGCTGACCACGATGCCGCTCGAGGCATCCGCAAGCACGCGGGCGTTCTCGCCGAGGATGGCGAGGTCGGTCTTGCGCCCGCCCGAGTGCAACTTGGCGATCGATGCGAAGTCGCCGACGTCATCCCAGTCGAAGGCGCCGGGGATGACGGCGAGATGGCCGGCAGCGGCCGCAGGCTCTGCGACCGTGTAGTCGATCGCGATCTTGTGCAGCCCCGGCCAGACCCGGTCGACCACCTGGCCGCGCCGCGCCGGGTCGTCCCACGCCTCGGCGAGCTGCTCGAGGCCGGCCAGCAGTTCCGGATCGGATTCGCCGATCCTGGCCAGCAGCACGTCGGCGCGCGCGACGAACATGCCGGCGTTCCAGAGGTGCTTCTCGTCGGCCACGTACTTCTTCGCCGTCGCCAGATCGGGCTTCTCGACGAAATGCTCGACCATGAGGGCGTCGGCAGCACCCGGGATGTCGAGCGCGCCCCCGCACTGGATGTATCCGAAGCCGATCGCCGGTTCGGTGGGGGTGATGCCGATGGTGGTGATCCAGCCTGCATCCGCCGCGGCGACCGCCTGCTCGACGGCGCGCCGGAACGCGCGGACATCGGTGATGACATGGTCGGCCGCGAACGACCCGACGATCACGTCGGGTTCACGGCGGTGCAGGATGGCGGCGGCCAGGCCGATCGCGGCCGTCGAATCCTTGGGCTCGCTCTCGAGCACGACGTTCGCGTCGATCAGCTCGGGGATCTGCGCCTCGACGGCCGCGCGGTGGGCTCGGCCCGTCACCACCATGACGCGATCCGGACCCGAGATCGGGGCGAGCCGATCCCAGGTCGCCCGCAGCAGCGAGCTGCCGGAGCCGGTGAGGTCGTGCAGGAACTTCGGGGCGTCAGCTCGCGAGAGCGGCCACAAGCGGGCGCCGATCCCTCCTGCCGGGATGATGCTGTAGAACCGATCGAGCCCGGCGTGCGGCTTTGCCATGTGCCCACCCTAGTGAGAGGCCCATGCGCGTCGACATGACGGCGGCGGCTCGAGCGCAGGCCTAGACTCGAAGGGTCCGATTGAGGAGCGAACGGCGTGCCACCCGTCGACCGCAACGTGACACAAGGAGGAGTCAACGTGTCGAGCCAGGCCGCCGAATCCGGAGCCGCCGCCGCCACCAAGATCCGCGCACCCCGACGATTGGCCGGCACCCTGTACCGCGGTCGCGAGGGCATGTGGTCATGGGTGCTGCACCGCATCACCGGGGTGGCGATCTTCTTCTTCCTGCTGGTGCACGTGCTCGACAGCTCGCTGGTGCGCATCAGCCCTGAGGCCTACAACTCGGTCATCAACGAGTACAAGACCCCGATCCTCGGGCTCGGCGAACTCGCGCTGGTCGCGGCGATCGGCTTCCACGCGCTCAACGGGTTGCGCATCATCCTGATCGACTTCTGGGGTTGGGGCACTCGCCATCAACGGCTGATGTTCTGGGTCGTCATCGTGCTCTGGATCGTGCTGCTCGCCGGTTTCGCGCCCCGCCAGATCACCAACATCATCGCGGAGATGTCATGACCACGATCGACGCTCCCCGGAGTCCCCACACCCCGCCCGCTGTGGCCAAGCGCCGCCGGGTCAACTGGGAGAAGTGGGGCTGGCTCTACATGCGCCTCTCTGGCGTCGTGCTCGTCGTGCTGATCTTCGGCCACCTGCTCGTCAACCTCTTCCTCGGGCAGGGGGTGCGGGCGATCGATTTCGCCTTCGTGGCAGGCAAGTGGGCGAGCCCGTTCTGGCAGGTGTGGGACGTTCTGCTGCTCTGGCTGGCGTTGATCCACGGCGGCAACGGCATGCGCACCGTCATCAACGACTACGCACGTGGTCGCCTGCGGCCGGTGCTGCTGATCCTGGTGGCCGGGGCGGTGGTCGTGCTCATCGTGCTCGGCACCCTGGTGCTCACCACCTTCGACCCCTGCCCCGCCGGGGCGCCCGCCAACCTCGTGCCGGCTTTCTGCTCGGCGATCTCGAAGTGAGCCTCAACGCGTGACCGAATCCTCAAGCACCACGGCACCAGCAGCAACCGATTTCGAAGACGGCGCGGTGATCGACGGCGTCCACTACCACCGCTTCGACGTGGTCATCGTCGGAGCGGGCGGTGCAGGCATGCGCGCCGCCATCGAGGCGGGGCCGAAGGCCAATACGGCCGTCATCACCAAGCTCTACCCGACCCGTTCGCACACCGGTGCTGCGCAGGGCGGCATGGCGGCGGCGCTCGCCAATGTCGAAGAGGACAACTGGGAGTGGCACACCTTCGACACCGTCAAGGGCGGCGACTACCTGGTGGATCAGGATGCCGCCGAGATCCTCGCCAAAGAGGCGATCGACGCGGTGCTCGACCTCGAGAACATGGGCCTGCCGTTCAACCGAACGCCGGAGGGCAAGATCGACCAGCGCCGGTTCGGCGGTCACACGCGCGACCACGGCAAGGCGCCCGTGCGCCGGGCCTGTTACGCAGCCGACCGCACCGGCCACATGATCCTGCAGACCCTGTTCCAGAACTGCGTGAAGCTCGGCGTCAACTTCTTCAACGAGTACTACGCGCTCGACATCGTGATGACGAAGGTGAAGGGCAAGGACCGCCCATCTGCGGTGGTCGCCTACGAGCTGGCGACCGGCGAGATCCACGTCTTCCAGGCCAAGGCGATCGTCTTCGCCACGGGCGGGTTCGGCAAGATCTACAAGACCACCTCGAACGCGCACACCCTGACCGGCGACGGCGTCGGGATCATCTGGCGCAAGGGCCTGCCGCTTGAGGACATGGAGTTCTTCCAGTTCCACCCGACCGGGCTGGCCGGGCTCGGCATCCTGCTCACCGAGGGAGCGCGGGGCGAGGGCGCGATCCTGCGCAATGCCAGCGGCGAGCGCTTCATGGAGCGCTACGCCCCCACCATCAAAGACCTGGCGCCGCGCGACATCGTCTCGCGCTGCATGGTGCTCGAGGTGGCGGAGGGCCGGGGCGCCGGGCCGCACAAGGACTACGTGCTGCTGGACTGCACGCACCTCGGCGCCGAGGTGCTCGAGACCAAGCTGCCCGATATCACCGAGTTCGCCCGCACCTACCTCGGCATCGACCCGGTCACCACCCCGGTGCCGGTCATGCCGACCGCGCACTACGCGATGGGCGGCATCCCGACCAACGTCAAGGCCGAGGTGCTCAGCGACAACGACAACGTCGTTCCCGGCCTGTACGCCGCGGGCGAATGCGCCTGCGTCTCGGTGCATGGCTCGAACCGGCTGGGCACGAACTCGCTGCTCGACATCAACGTCTTCGGCAAGCGGGCGGGCAACAACGCCGTCGAGTACGCCAAGACCGCGGACTGGGTGCCGCTGCCGAAGAATCCGGCGGGCTTCGTTCTGGGCCTCGTCGAAGAGCTGCGCACCTCGAACGGCACCGAGCGGATCGCCGCGCTGCGCAAAGAGCTGCAGGACGAGATGGACAAGAACGCCCAGGTGTTCCGCACCGACGAGTCGCTCGCGAAGGTGACCGAGACCATCCACCGGCTGCGCGGCCGCTACAAGAACGTGTCGATCCAAGACAAGGGCCGCCGCTTCAACACCGACCTCCTCGAGGCGATCGAACTCGGATTCCTGCTCGACCTTGCCGAGGTCGTGGTGTTCTCGGCGCGCAACCGCAAAGAGAGCCGCGGCGGCCACCAGCGCGACGACTTCCCGAATCGCGACGACGCCGCATACATGAAGCACACGATGGCCTACCTGACCGGCGATCCGCACTCGGCGGATGCTGCCGACCACATCTCGCTCGACTGGAAGCCGGTCGTCGTCACCAACTACCAACCGATGGAACGGAAGTACTGAGCATGTCGGATGCTGCCAGCGTGCAAGCTGCCGTGACCGAGGGCGCCGTCGCCGTGAGCCCCGCCGAGGCGCCGATCCAGGCCTTCACCGTCACCCTCATCATCCGGCGCTTCGACCCCGAGGTGGATGCCGAACCGCACTGGCAGGACTTCGACGTGCAGCTCTATCCGAGCGACCGGGTGCTCGACGCGCTGCACAAGATCAAGTGGGAGCAGGACGGCTCGCTCACCTTCCGCCGCAGCTGCGCCCACGGGATCTGCGGCTCCGACGCGATGCGGATCAACGGCCGCAACCGGCTGGCCTGCAAGACCCTGATCAAGGATCTCGACATCAGCCAGCCGATCTACGTCGAGGCGATCAAGGGCCTGCCGCTCGAGAAGGATCTGATCGTCGACATGGAGCCGTTCTTCGAGTCGTACCGTGCGATCCAGCCCTTCCTGATCGCGAGCGACAAGCCCGAGAAGGAGCGCATCCAGTCGGTCGCGCAGCGCGCCGTCTTCGACGACACCACCAAGTGCATCCTGTGCGCCGCGTGCACCTCGAGCTGCCCGGTGTTCTGGACGGACGGCCAGTACTTCGGCCCCGCAGCGATCGTGAATGCGCACCGCTTCATCTTCGACAGCCGCGACGAGGGAAGCCAGGTGCGGCTCGACATCCTCAACGACAAGGAGGGGGTGTGGCGCTGCCGCACCACCTTCAACTGCACGGAGGCCTGCCCGCGCGGCATCGAGGTCACCAAGGCGATCTCGGAGGTCAAGCAGGCGATCCTGCGCGGATCGCCCGACCTGCCGGCGCAGGACCTGGGGCTCGTGCCCGTCTCGGCCTAGACCGCCCGGGCTCGGCCCGAACACACAGAAGGCCGCCAGCGACTCGTCGAGTCGGGCGGCCTTCGTGTTTTCCTGTCGCAGTCGGAGCGCAAGAACGCTGCGACAGGGACGTGTTGGGTCGGTGCCCGCTTCGGCTGGGAACTCGGCGGGCACCGACCGTGTCCGCTCTCGCTGGGACGTCGGAGAGCGGAGCCTGTGTGAAGTTGTCTTCACAGGAAGAGACGGCGGAACGGCAGAACTATGACGCGAACCCGACGATCTATTGAGCGGATGTCCCCAATAGATGGGCGAGGCATCCAGAAACGCGGCGAACGGCGGCTCAGTTGAGGAGGCTGATGTGCAGCCCGAGCGTGTTCACGTTCAGCTTGAGCGGCGACAGCAGCGAGCCGAGCACCCCCAGAAGACTGGCGGGCTTCTGGCTGATGGTCGCGTCGGCGCCCGTCGTGCTCTGCGGCAGCGCGTTGATGTTGATCGCCCAGGTGCCGTCGCCCGCGACCACGGTCGTGTAGACCGCGCCGGCTACCGAAGCAGAGACGGTCGCGCCCGGCGTTCCGGATCCCGCGAGGTGCAGATCGACCGTGGCGGTCACGGCGGGCGCGCCCCCCGTGATCGGATCGAGCACCGGAGCGGTCACGCCGTTGACGACGTCGGTGACACCGCCCAGCACGCCGTTGACCGTGTCGCCGACTCCGTCGACGGTGTTGCCGACCGTGGTTCCGACCGAGCCGGCACCGCCGAGGCCCGCCGTGTTCGCCGGGTCGGTGGGCGTCGATCCGGGCGTCGCGGTCGGGGCGGCCGCGGCATCGTCCGACGATCCGATGCCCGCCGCTGACGCGGTGCGGCTGGCCGAAGGAGCGGGGGCGGCGAGCGGCGAACCCGGCGTCGAGACGCCCAGCGCCACCCCTCCGCCGAGCAGCGCGATGACCGCGAGACTGCCGACGAGTGCTCCCGTGCCTGTCGACGCGCCGAGCGCGAGTCCCCCGAGCACCGGTGCGGTCAGCACCCCGCCCGTGGCCACGGCGTGCACGGTGGCAGGCAGCGCGGGAATGACCTCGGCTGCCATGGCGGATGCGGGATGAGCGAGCGAGGCGAGCAACGCGCCGCCGGCGACCCCTCCGAGCAGCAGGGGCACCATGACCAGGGCCAGGTGGGAGCCGACCTCGTCGACCTCCTCCGAGATCACCGCGCACTTGGCGCAGTCGAGCAGGTGCAGCTCGACGCGATCCTTCTCGCGCTGGGTGAGGCCGTTGCGCGCGCGGTCGCCGAGGCGGGCCATCGTCCACTTGCAGTCGGCAGAGGTTCCCGCGTTCGAGATGTGCGCCTGCAACCACGCGGTGCGGAGTCCTTCGCGCGCCCGGTACGACAGGGCGGCGACGCCATTGGCGGTGAGGCCCATCAGCGGGGCGACCTCGTGCGGATCCATCCCCTCGACCTCGGTGTACCAGAGCACGGTCTGCCACCGGTCGGGCAGCGAGCGGAACGCCTTGGCCGTCAGCGTGCGATCGAGGGCCCACGACGCGGGATCGTCGGGAATGCGCTGGTCTTCGAATTCCTCCATCACGTCGACCTGGACGTCGTGAGACGCGGCTCCCCAGCTGCTCGCGAGATTGCGGATCGTCGTATAGAGGTAGGGACGGAAGGCGCCGGTCGGGCCGCCGCCCGCCAGAACACGTTGAAAGATCCGCGCGTACGCCTCGCTGACGAGGTCATCGGCATCGATCGACGACGTGAACTGGCGGGCGACGCGAGCAGCGGAGCGGTAGTGGCGACGCCACAGTTCGGCGAAGGCGCTCGTATCCCCCGATCGAGCGCTTTCGATCAACTCCGTGTCCGAAGTGGTGAGCTTCGAATCCTGACTGCTCATCCCCCTGATCCATTTCCGGGCCTCTCATGTCCCATGGCGAAGATGCAGTCCGTGGCCAGTTCCACGTTCCGACGTCCTCACTGAGAGAGACAGCCCTGTTCACCCACTATGACGCGCCCTTTCGAGGCTGCCTCACCCCCCTTTAGGGGGGTGTCGGCTCTGGTGCAGGGGTGAGGGCGGGCGGGGCGGACGACGGGTAGCGTGGTGATCCTCGTCAGGGAGGATGGGACGCGCATGAACGGACACCCCGCGGGCTGGACGGTCGCACGTCCCGCCGAGTTGAGCAATCTGGTCGGCGCCGAGTTCGTCGGCCAGGACTGGTTGACGGTCGATCAGGGGCGCATCGACGCCTTCGCGGGAGCCACGGGCGACTTCCAGTGGATTCACGTGGAGCCGGAACGCGCGGCGGCAGGACCGTTCGGGGCGCCGGTCGCTCACGGCTACCTCACTCTGGCGCTGATCCCCATGCTCACCGAGGGGCTGTTGGACGTCGGCGGGGTCGGCGCAGTGGTCAACTACGGATTCGACAGGGTGCGCTTCGTGCAGCCCGTCGTCGTCGGATCGCGGCTGCGTGCTCGGATCGAGGTGACAGCCGTCGACGAGAGCGGCCTCGGCTATCGCGTCGCGCAGCGGGTCACGATCGAGGTCGAGGGCAGCGATCGACCGGCTCTGGTCGCCGAGACGATCGCCCTGCTCGTGCCGGCATGAGCGGGAGCGGCACGCGCGCAACCCCCGGCATCGACGTCGCCGCATTCGGCAGGTGGCTCGCGACCGCGCATCCGGACTGGGCGGGATCGGCCGATGGCGGCGACGATGACGGCCTGACCGCGACCCGACTGGCCGGCGGCCTGAGCAACCTGACCTACCGGATCGACGGCTCGGCCCGTCCGCTCGTGCTGCGGCGACCGCCGCTCGGGCATGTGCTCAGCACCGCGCACGACATGCAGCGCGAGTTCACGATCATCTCGGCGCTGGCCGGCAGCGCCGTTCCGGTGCCGCATGCCCTCGCGTTTCTCGACGATGCCGATGGTGCGGCGGGGGTGGGCACTCCCTTCTATCTGATGGATTTCGTGGCGGGCCCGATCCTGTCCCGTCCAGCAGACAACGCCGGTCACTCCCCCGCCGCGCTGCGAGCGACCAGCCTCGAGCTCGCGCGGACCCTCGGCGAACTGCACGCCCTCGACCCCGCCTCGGTGGGCCTCGCCGAGTTCGGCCGCCCCAGCGGATTCCTCGAGCGGCAACTGCGGCGCTGGGCGGCCCAGTACGACGCCTCGCGCAGCCGCGACGTGACGGAGCTCGACACGCTGCAGGAGCGGCTCGGACTGGCGCGGCCCGAGACGACCCGCGATTCGCTCCTGCACGGCGACTTCCGTCTCGACAACGCGATCGTGCATCCCGAAGGCCCAGACGGCCGGCGCATCGCCGCCGTGCTCGACTGGGAGATGGCGACCATCGGCGACTCGCTGCTCGACCTCGGCACCTTCAGCATGTACTGGGATTTCAACGAGGTCACGGGAGGCGCCGGCATCGGAGGCAGCGCGGTCGACCAGGCAGCCGGGTATCCCGAGTTCGACGAACTGGTCGATGTGTACTCCTCGGTGGTCGGAGTCGCGGTGCCGCCGCTCGGCTGGTACCGGGCATTCGCCGCCTACAAGCTCGCGGTGATCCTCGAAGGGATCCATCTGCGTTTCACCAGCGGCCAGACGGTCGGGCCGGGATTCGAGCAGGTCGGCTCGTTCGTCGTGCCGTTGGCCGGATGGGGCCTGGCGCAGCTGGATGCGACAGGCTGAGCCCATGGACTTCGCGCACGACGAGCGCACCGCCGAGTTGGTCGGCGAGCTCACCGACTTCCTCGAGACCGAGGTGTACCCGGCAGAGGCCGAGCTGGACGCAGAACTCGCGGAGCACCCGGGGCAGTGGAGCGAACCCGCCGTGGTCGGCCGGCTGCGGGCGTCGGCGAGAAGCCGTGGTTTGTGGAACCTGTTCCTGCCGGGCGCCCGCGGAGCCGGGCTCAGCAACCTGCAGTACGCCCCGCTCGCCGAGCTGACCGGCCGCAGCATCCGCCTCGCTCCTGCCGCCCTGAACTGCGCGGCCCCCGACACCGGCAACATGGAGTTGCTGGCCGAGTTCGGCACGGACGACCAGCAGCGTGAGTGGCTGGAGCCGCTGCTGGAGGCGCGCATCCGATCGTCGTTCTGCATGACGGAGCCCGGCGTCGCGTCGTCGGATGCCACCAACATCGAGACGGTCATCGAGCGCGCTTCTGACGGGCATGGTGGCTCGGATTACGTCATCACCGGGCGCAAGTGGTGGTCGACGGGAGCCATGAACCCGGATGCCGCGCTCTTCATCGTGATGGGCAAGACCGACCCGTCGGCCGACCGCCATCGGCAGCAGAGCATGGTACTCGTGCCGCGGAGCACTCCGGGAGTCACGGTCGTGCGCCCGCTCACCGTCTTCGGCTACGACGATCGGGAGCACGGCGGGCACGCCGAGATCGTGTTCGACCGGGTGCGGGTGCCGGTCGAGAACCTCCTCGGCGCCGAGGGCGCGGGCTTCGCCATGGCTCAGGCCAGGCTCGGGCCCGGTCGCATCCATCACTGCATGCGCCTGCTCGGGATGGCCGAGCGCGCGCTGTCCCTGGTTCGCGAGCGCGCGGCGTCGCGGGTGGCGTTCGGGCGCCCGTTGGCCGAGCAGGGTGTCGTGCGCGAGTGGGCGGCCGATGCGCGCGTGCAACTCGAAGCGCTGCGGCTGCTCGTGCTCAAGACGGCCTGGCTGATGGACACCGTGGGCAACCGCGCCGCGATGACCGAGATCCAGGCGATCAAGATCGCCGTGCCGCAGGCGGTCGAGGGGATCCTCGATCACGCGATCCAGCTGTTCGGCGGGGCGGGGGTGTCTGCCGATACTCCGCTCGCGCGGCTGTGGGCGGCCGCGCGGACGCTACGGCTCGCCGACGGGCCCGACGAGGTCCACAGGATGTCGCTCGGCAAGGCCGAGCTCGGGCGCGACTAGACGCCTGGAACATCCGCAACTTCGGCCCATCCGCTTCCGGGAGGGGGACTTCATCGCCGATCGGACCGGCGATGCGTCCTCATCCGCATTTCAGTTCGCGCTTGATTGAGCGCGAACTGAAATGCGGAATCAGAGGCTCGACCCCAGCGACGCGCCGCCGTCGATCACCAGGGTCTGGCCGGTGATCCAGGCCGCGTCGTCGGAGAGCAGGAAGGCGACCGGACCGGCGACGTCGTCCGGTTCGCCGAGCCGCTTGAGCGGGTATCCGGCCGCCGCCTCCGCCTCGTGACCTTCATAGAGGGCCTTGGCGAAATCCGTCTTGATCACCGCGGGAGCGACCGCGTTGACTCGGATGCCTGGGGCGAACTCGGCGGCCTGCTGCAGGGTGAGCGTGATCAACGCTCCCTTGCTCACGCCGTAGAACCCGATGCCGGGAGCAGCCGCGATCCCCGAGATCGATGAAATGTTCACGATCGAGCCGCCCTCGACCAGGAGCCCGCTCGATACCGCCTCCCGCGCCCACTGCAGCGTCGCGATCACGTTGACTTCGAGCGTCTTGCGCATGACGTCGACGCCGACGTCGGCCAGAGGGCCGTATGCCGGGTTGATCCCCGCGTTGTTGACCAGATGATCGAGGCGCCCGAAACGCTCCGCGATCAGGGCGTAGACCGCAGCCCGATGGTCGGGGTCATCGGCGCGACCGGCCACGCCGACCGCGGTCGGGCCGAGGCCCGCGACCGCGTCATCCAGGCCTTCCTGCTTGCGCGCCGTGATGACGACGGAACCGCCCTCGGCGACGATCCGCTCGGCGATGGCCAGGCCGATGCCCCGACTCGCCCCGGTGATGAGGGCGACGCGCCCCTCGAACCTCTGCATGGTCCCGACACTATCGCGGGGCTACGGGGTCGGTGCGGGGCCTCCATTGCCCTTGCCCGCGCCATTGCCGTGGCCGCTCTGATTGCCCGTGTCGTTGCCGTGGGTCTCGCCGGGGTTCGAGCTTGAACTCGAGCCGCCGGCATTCTGCGAGCCTGCTCCCTTGCCGCTCGGGGAGTGGTCCGCGCCGGATGCGTCGCCGGACGGCGAGGGCGTGGGGTCCCCCGAGGGCGTTGCGTCCGCCGAGGGTTGGGCAGAGCCGCCGATCCCCGCCGATTGCGTCGTCCCGACGGTCGGCGCGGGTGCGTTCGCGGCAGGCGCAGGCTCGAAGAGGCGGGCGATGACCGCCACTCCCGCGCCGATCAGCGATCGGGCTTCCGAGCTCGCCGCGGCAGCTCCGGCCCCCAGCCCGAGAGCGCCGACGACGGCGATCCCGGTGATGATCGCGGCGCGACCGGCGCCCGATCGGCGCAGCGCCGTCCGACGCGGGCGCACCTGACGCGGCGTCATCAAACCCATGAGCTCGGCAGACGGCATCGGCCGAACTGCCGTCGCCTCTCGCTCCATGTCGACGAGCAGGTCGCGCAGCACGGGGTCGTCGTGCAGTCCGCTCTCGGCCAGGATCCCGTCAATGAACTCAGACATCGATCGCCTCCCGAGCGATGAGCGACCGAAGGCACTCGAGACCTCGGCGCTGCAGCTGCTTGATCGAGCCGACGCTGCGATCCATCACCTGCGCGGTTTCTTCCAGTGAGAGCCCGCCGATCACGCGCAGGCTGATCACCTGCCGCTGATCGTCGCCCAGACGCGGGAGCAGAGCTGTCGCTCTCCCGCCCGCCACGTCGATCGCGGCGTCCTCGGCCGACACCGAGCGGCGCGGATCTTCGTCGGCGTCGAAGCGAATATGCCTCGGGCGACGAGCCTGTGCCCGGTGAAAGTCGACGAGGCGCGCGTGCGCGATCGAGAACGTCAGCGTGCGCACGCCGTCCTCCCCGCCGTCGATGGATGCGAACCGGCGATACAGGGCCAACAAGACATCGTCGGTCACGGCCTCCGGGTCGTCGACTCCGTGACTGCGGAGATAGCCGAGAACCCGGGGCGACAGTTCTCGATAGGCCGCGCTGAACGGATCCGTCGACGCGCCATCACGCGCGCTCGGTTCCGAGAGCATGCACGACAGCGTCGCACGGCTGGTCCATCCTGACGATGACCCGAAACGGGGGCCACGGCGGCCGGATGGGGTCGTCCCGCGCGAACTCTGCGGGACGGACCCCCTCGGCCGCGGTTCCTGATCCGAATAAGGAACGAGCGCCGTGCCCCTCTAGTAGCGCGCGCTCATCTCGGTAATCGCTGGGCAGGACTCCAAAGTTACGTGTCCACCCGAGAAGGCCATCATCACGTCGCCGACGCCTCGATGCCGCGACGCCGCCTCGTGCGGAGGGAAAGTGCACGAGGCGGCGTCGCGAGCGCCGAGTGGAAGCGTGGGACCCCCAGGCGCGATCCGGACTCGATCCGGATGCTGCGAGCTCTCGGTCCCCCGACCGATGCGCTCAATTCCGTAATCGCCTGTGTGGTCCGAAAAGTTACGCCGACCGTGAAAGACGCCGGCCGTGAAAGACGCCGGCCGTCGGGATCACGGGTGGTGCGCGTGACCAGGGGCGGTCGGCGAGGGATCAGGATGCGCCGGCGGCGATCCCTTGCCAGGCGCCGACGACGGTGCACCCGAGCCCGGCGCGTGCGAGCCGCCGACCTGGCCGTTGCCCGAGCCGGGGTGGTCTGTGGGCGTGGGGTGCGTAGGCGCGCCGGTGCTCGACGGCTGCGGGAGGGGCACGGGCCGCTGCGATGCAGGGATCGGCGACGACGGCGCACCGCCCGAGCCCAGCACGTTGATGACGGTCTGGGCGAACTGCTGGGTCGCCGACCGGACGTCGGGGCTTGCCGCTGCTGCGCCGGCACCGACCCCGAGCGAACCGAGAACGATGAGGCCGGTGACGATTCTGCGGCGCCCGGCGATGGCACGGCGCGCCGTGGGTCGGCGCCGAGGCGACATGAGGTCGGCGACGGCGCGGGACGGCATCGGCCGGATGCTCGTGGCCTCCGACCGCATGGCCTTCAGAAGCGAACTCAGTTCGGCATCGTCCGACATGCCCTCTTCGGCGAGCATCTCGAGGATCTCATCACTCATGAGCCACCTCCGCTGACACGATGGCTCTCAATGTCTCGAGGGCGCGACGCTGGAGCTGCTTCACCGCGCCCACGCTGCGGCCCATCACCTGAGCCGTCTCGTCGAGCGAGAGCTCGGCCACGACGCGCAGGGTCAGGGCCTCGCGCTGATCGTCTCCCAGCCGATGAAGAAGCGCGAGCGTGCTCTGCTGCCCCATGGCATGAACCTCCTCGGCCGAGGCCGCGTGCCGGGGATCCGCCTCGGGTTCGAACGGGACCAGAGTCGGCTTGCGCGTTCGAGCCCGATGATGATCGACGATCCGGGCGTGAGCGATGGAGAACGTCAAGGTGCGCACTCCCTCCTCGTCGCCGACGACCGCCGGGAGACGCGAGAACAGAGCGAGGAAGACATCCTGCGTGACCGCCTCGGGGTCGTCGACGCCATGGAGGCGCAGGTACCCGAGCACACGCGGCGAGAGCTGTCGGTATGCCGCGGAGAAGCGCTCGGCGAGGGCATCCCCGTCCGAGTTCTCAGCGTCAGACCCCAACGACTCGACTTCTCTCCTTGCCGGAGTCGAGGCGATGTCGGAGCTCCGCATCGCCTCGACAACGGACGTGCCACGATCAGCCTGGCACGGTTCGTCCGCGTGACGTCAGTGGCCGTGCGACCCGGAGGCATGGTCGGACTTTCCGCCCTTCGCGTGATCGGGCGCCCCGGTGTGCTGGGGAACCGGGACCACGTGCCCGTGGTCACCCGAGTGCCCGGGAGTCGTGCTCAGCACGGTGGCGCAGTATCCCGGGATGTCGCCGTTGGTCGACGCGGCCAGAAGGGCGCCGTAGGCGATCGAGTGGGTGCTCAGGCCGCCGGCGGTGTACGCCGTGCACAGTCCGAACGCGGCGGGACCGGTGGCGTCCGGGCCGACAGGAGACGCGCTGCTCGACGGGGAGGGCGACTCAGGAGCGTCCGACTCGCTCGCCGTCGGGTCGGGGGTGCCGGGGGTCTCAGTGGCGAACAGGTGCCCCGGTGTCGGCAGGACGCCTGCCGCGGCTGCGACCGCGGTTCCTCCACCGAGAGCGGCCAGCGAGATGGCCGCGATCGCGACCTTCGTTCCGATGGCAGTGGCGATCAATGGCACAGGTACCTCCGTGGATCAGATTCGAGTGACGTGCGACGGCCGGTTCGGCGTCGCGCTCACCTGTGTCATCGCACGAAGGCGCGAGAAGTTACGGTGCGACGGCAGATTCCGGTCGGGGGCTATGCCGCAGCCGCTGCCCTCGCGGCGTCCGCCGAGTCGGCGGCGAGCGCCGCCGCGGCCTTGGCCCTCGCCTGCTCGAGCGTCACACCGGCCAACTCGGCCCGCACGTCGGCGAGCGCCGCCGGTGTCATCGAGAGCGTGGTGGCCCCGAGCCCGACCAGAACGACCGCCAGCTGCGGGTCGGCCGCCGCCTCGCCGCAGATCCCGACCGGCTTGCCGGCCGCCGCGCCGGCATCCCCGAGCATCTTGACCAGGCGCAGCACAGCGGGATGCCACGGGTTCTGGTACGAGGCGACGGTGCCGAGCATCCGGTCGGCCGCGAGGGTGTACTGGGTCAGATCGTTGGTGCCGATGCTCACGAAGTCGGCGATCTTGAGCACCTGATCGGCGACCAGCGCGAGCGACGGCACCTCGGCCATCACCCCGACGGTCTTCAGTCCGAGGTTCTTGCCGAGGTCGACGAAGTACTCGGTCTCGCCGGCATCCGCGACCATGGGCGCCATCACCCAGAGATCTGCGGGATGACCCGACGCGACCGTCTCGTCCTGCGCGTTCTTGAGGGCCTGCAGCTGGTCGGTCAGAACCTGCTGCTTGTCGCGCAGGGCGCGCAGCCCGCGCAGGCCGAGCGCCGGGTTCTCTTCGTGCGCGTCGTTGAGGAACGCGAGCGGCTTGTCCGCCCCGGCGTCGAGCGCGCGCACCACCACCTTCTTGCCCGCGAAATGCGAGAGCAGCTCGCTGTACTGCTTCTGCTGATCCGCGACGCTCGGCGCGGTCTGCGCGTCGAGGAACAGGAACTCGGTGCGGAACAGCCCGACGCCCTCGGCCCCCAACTCGACCGCCTTGGCGGCGTCGGCGGGCGATCCGAGGTTCGCAAGCAACGGGATCTTCGTGCCGTCTGCGAGGGCGCCCTCGGTGATCGGGGCCGCCGCCTGGGCGGCCCGCTCTGCGATGCGCTTCTCGGCATCCGCCACCTGCGCGTCGCTCGGGTCGACGGTCACGATCCCGGATGCCGCGTCGAGGACGACGCGCGTCCCCTCGGCGACCGCGGCATCGGCCCCGACTCCCACGATCGCCGGGATCGCCTTGGCCCTGGCCAGGATCGCGGTGTGACTGGTCGGCCCGCCGTCGCGCGTGATGAGCCCGAGCACCTTGTTCAGGTCGAGCAGGGCGGTATCGGCCGGAGCCAGGTCGCGGGCCAGCAGGATGAACGGGGTGTCCGAGTCGGGCACGCCCGGCACCGGCACGCCGCGAAGGGCCGCGATGATCCGCTGAGCGACGTCGCCCAGGTCGGCCGCCCGCTCGGCCATGTAGCCGCCGAGAGCGGTCAGCTGCTCCTGGAACGAGCGGAAGCCCTCGAACACGGCCCGCTCGCCCGTGGTGCCCGCGTCGATGCGGGCGTTGACGTCGTCGGCCAGCATCGGATCCCTGGCCATCTGGATGGCCGCCTCGATGACCTCCTTGCCCGCGCCGTCTGCCCGGTCGGCCCGCGCTTGCAGGTCGGCGGCGGCGGTGACGATCGCGGCAGCGACGGCCGCCTTCTCGGCCGCCGCGTCACCGCCGTGCGAGCTCTCGGCCGGCTCGGAAAGGGGCTCGGGCATTGTCAGCACCCGGCCGACCGCGACCCCGCGGCCCACGCCGACTCCGTGCAGTTCTGCGGCACCGTGCGTCATCGCCTGCCATCCTTCGACATCGACGCCCTCGGTCGACCTGAGAGCTCTCGGGGGTTCAGTACCGGGTCAGCCTAATGGGTGGCGCCGGACCCTATGGTGGGATCATGCCCGCCTCCGCGAAGGCTCCCTCCCCGCTGGTGATGTGGCTCACGGGTCGAGCGGCGTGGGTGCAGTCGCTCAAGCCCGTCCGCGTCTTTCTGCACTACTCGCGACTTCGCGGCCCGATCCTCGCCAGCGGCCTCGCCTTTCAGGGCCTCTTCGCGGTGTTCGCCGCGCTCTGGGTCGCCTTCTCGATCGCGGGGCTCGTGATCAGCGGCAACGTCGCCGCCCAGAACGCGATCGTGACCGCGCTCAACAACTTCATCCCCGGCCTGATCGACACGGGCGACGGCAGCGGGGCGATCAAGGTCCGCACTCTGCTGTCGGCCGGCGTCTTCGGCTGGACAGGCGCGATCGCCCTCGTCGGCCTGCTGTACTCGGCGCTCGGCTGGTTGGGCTCGGCCCGGGATGCGGTGCGCACCATGTTCGAGCTGCCGTCTCCTGCTGCCAACTTCGCCGTGCTCAAGGCGCGCGACCTCGCCATCGGGGCGGGGCTCGGGGTGGTGCTGCTGGTATCGGCCGTGCTCTCGGTCGCCGGCACCACGGCGACCGGCTTCCTGCTCGGGCTGGCGGGCGTCGAGAGCAAGACCGTGATCGCGACCGTGGTGAGTCGGATCGTCACCCTCGGGGTGATGTTCGTGCTCGACACCCTGGTGCTTGCTGCCCTGTACCGGCTGCTGGCGGCGATCAGAGTCCCGCGTGCGCGGCTGCTGGCGGGTGCGCTGCTCGGAGCGATCGGGCTCGGCCTCTTGAAGACGCTCGGCTCGGCTCTCTTGGGCGGGGCGACCAACAATCCGCTCATCGCCTCGTTCGCGGTGCTGGCGGGGCTGCTGCTGTTCTTCAACCTGGCGTGCCAGGTGATCCTGATCACGGCATCCTGGATCGCCACCGGCCTCGAAGATGCCGGCATCGAGATCGACCCCCGCGTGGCCGCCCAGCGGCTCGCGAACGCCCGCGAGCTGGTCGCGGCTCACGAACCGGAGTCGGAATCGGAGCCCGGAAGCCCGAAAGGCCTCCGCGCCGCGCTGAGCAAATGGCGAGCGCGCGTCCGGGTTGCCGCACGCCGTCGACGCCGATCGAGCCCTGTCTCCACCCGCCGATAGAATCGCCAGCATGCCCCGCCCCCTGCGCATCGCCTCGGTGAACGTGAACGGCATCCGCGCCGCGTACCGCAATGGCATGGGTCCGTGGCTGGCCGGGCGCGACATCGACATCCTGTGCCTGCAAGAGGTGCGAGCCGAGACCGACGATGTGACGGCCCTGCTCGGCGACGGCTGGAACGTGCTGCACGACGCCGCGACCGCCAAGGGGCGCGCGGGGGTCGCGATCGCGAGCCGTCATGGCGGCGCGAAGGCGCCCGAGATCCATCGCGTCGAGTTCGGCGCGGCCGACTTCGACAGCGCAGGCCGCTGGCTCGAAGCCGACTACGAGGTCGACGGACGCGTCGTGACCGTCGTCTCGGTGTACGTGCACTCGGGGGAGGACGGCACCCCGAAGCAGGTCGAGAAATACAAGTTCCTCGACGCGATGGTCGCCCGCCTGCCCGAGCTCGAGCGGCACAATCCGCTCGCCGTCATCATGGGCGACCTGAATGTCGGCCACCGCACCCTCGACATCAAGAACTGGAAGGGCAACGTGAAACGCGCCGGCTTCCTGCCGAAGGAGCGCGAATACTTCGACCGCATCCTGGGCGCAGAAGACGACCCGCACTACAACGCGGGCGCCGGGCTCGGCTGGGTCGACCTCGGGCGCAGGTTCGCCGGCGAGGTGCCAGGGCCGTACACTTGGTGGTCGAGCCGCGGTCAGGCCTTCGACACCGACACCGGATGGCGCATCGACTACCAGCTCGCAACGCCCGAGCTCGCGGCCCTGGCCCGCAGCTACACGGTGGATCGCGCCGCGAGCTACAGCGAGCGATGGTCCGACCACGCTCCCGTCGTCGTCGACTACGACATCTAGTTCGTTTTGCCGGTCGAGTAGGGCGCAGTCCGTATCGAGACCCCGGCTTGCACCGCCGGTTTCGATACGCTCGCTGCGCGAGCTACTCAACCAGCTCTTCTCGGAATGGACATCTCATGACCAAGCCCCGACTGTTCTCGGGCATGCAACCCTCTGCCGACTCGCTGCACGCGGGCAACTACATCGGCGCCCTCCTGCAGTGGAAGCAGCTGCAGACCGAGTACGACGCCATCTTCTGCGTCGTCGACCTGCACGCGATCACGGTTCCGCAGGATCCTGCGAAGCTGCGCGAGGCCACCCGCCGCACGGCGGCCCAGTACATCGCGGCGGGGATCGACCCCGCGTCATCCATCCTGTTCGTGCAGTCGCAGGTGCCTGCCCATGCCGAAGCGGCCTGGGTGCTCAACACGATCACCGGCTTCGGCGAGGCCAGCCGGATGATCCAGTTCAAGGACAAGACGGCGAAGCAGGGCACCGAGGCCGCGAGCGTCGGGCTGTTCACCTACCCGATCCTGCAGGCGGCGGATGTGCTGCTCTACGACACCACGATCGTGCCGGTCGGCGAGGACCAGCGGCAGCACATCGAGCTCACCCGCGACCTGGCGCAGCGGTTCAACTCGCGCTACGGCGACACCTTCGTGATCCCCGAGGTGCGGATCCCGAAAGAGACCGCGAAGATCTACGACCTGCAGAACCCCGGCTCGAAGATGTCGAAGTCGGGCGAGAGCGAGAACGGGATCATCTGGCTGCTCGACGACCCAGCGGTCACCGCGAAGAAGATCAAGTCGGCGGTGACCGATACCGAGCGCGACATCCGCTTCGACCCGCAGGCCAAGCCCGGCGTCTCGAATCTGCTCACCCTGCTGTCGGTGCTCGGCGGCTCGTCGATCGCCGCGCTCGAGGCCGAGTTCGCGGGCCGCGGCTACGGCGATCTGAAGTCCGAGACGGCGGATGCCGTGGTCGCCGCCTTCGCTCCGGTGCGTTCGCGCGCCCTCGAGCTGCTCGCCGACCCGGCAGAGCTCGACCGCGTGCTCACCGGCAACGCCGAGCGCGCCGACGCGATCGCGAGCGAGACACTGAAGCGGATCTACGACCGGGTCGGCTTCCTGCCGCGGGTCTGAGCCGGTGCCTCGAATACTGGTCGCCCTGTTCGACCTCGACGACACCCTGTTCGCGCACCGGGAAGCCGTCGAGCGCGGGCTGGCCGCGCACCGTTCCGCGCTCGGCGGCGAACTCGGCGCCGCCGACGACGACGCCGAGAACGCCCGCTGGTACGAGCTCGAAGAACTGCACTACCACCGGTACCTCTCGGGCGAACTCGACTACCTGGGCCAGCGGCGCGCCCGAGCGCGATCGTTCCTGGCGCCATACGGTCTGGTGCTCGAGACCGACCACGAGGCCGAGGCCTGGTTCGAGGACTACCTCGTGCACTACGAGAACAACTGGGCGCTGCACGACGACGCACTGGCCTGCCTCGACGCCCTGACGAGCGGGCCTGATCCCCTGCGCATCGGCGTGATCACGAATGGCGACATCCACTTCCAGGCCGCGAAGATGCGCGCAACCGGTCTGCTGCCCAGGATCGAGCACACCATTGCGAGCGGCTCGGTCGGCGTCACGAAACCCGATGCCGCGATCTTCGCCCACGCGTGCGAGGTCTTCGGCGTCGCGCCGGGTTCGGCTGCCTACATCGGTGACCGGCTCGCCACGGACGCGCTGGGCGCCTCCGCCGCCGGGCTGCTCGGGGTGTGGCTCGACCGCTCAGGCCGGGCGACCGACGAGCAGCTCGCGACCGCGGGCGCGGCGGGTGTGCCCGTCATCCGGAGCCTGAGCGAGGTGCCCGCCCTGCTCGGCCGCTGACGCGGCGGGATCCCGACTACGCAAGCAAGCGGTCGATCGCCGTGCGCGCTCGACGGTATGGCTCGTCGCTCCCGAGCAGGATCGACAGGTCGTTCGCGCCGTCGAGCAGGGAGGTGATCTCGAAGGCCAGCTGGGCGGGGTCGGTGCCGACCGGAAGCTCTCCGCGATCGAGGGCGCGGTCGACCGTGCGGCGCACGAAGCCCTGCCAGTCGCGCATGGCGGTTGCGATCGCGTCCCGCGCGGGGCCGGGCCGCGATCCCAACTCGGCGGATGCCGCCGCGAAGAAGCACCCTCCGGCGAAGACGCGGGATCGGCTGTACTCCAGCCATGATCCGGTCAGGGCCCGCAACCGAGCGATTCCGCCGGACCGGGCCAACGCCGGCTCGATCACGTGCTCGCGGAACACCTCGATCGCCGCCTCGATGGTCGCGAGCTGCAACTGCTCCTTGGATCCGAACAGCGCGACGACGCCGCCCTTACTCATACCGGAACGAGCCGCGAGCGTCCCGATCGACAGCCCTTCGAGTCCGTCGACAGACGCGAGATCGACCGCGACGGCCATGACGGCGCGACGCGAGGTGGCTCCGCGTGCGCGGCGGCCGTCGATGACGGGGTTTGCCGAGGTGGACATGCCGCCATACTATACGAACGATCGTATTTATTGACGCTCGTATTTTGACCGAGGAGGTCGTCGTGTCCCCGTTCCAGCCGATCGGAGCCCTGAGCAGGGTCGCTCCCCCCTTGGCATCCGAGATCGCCTACCGGTTGTTCGTGTCGCTCGGCACGCCCGAGACGGTGCACCCGCGGGATGCCGCGGTCCATTCCCGAGCGCGCATCGAGTGGCTCGAGCTGAACGGCGAGCGCATCGCCAGCTATGCATGGGGCACCGGGCCGGAGACGATCATCCTGGTGCACGGCTGGCGCAGCCGCGGCTCGCGATGGGCGACGCTCGTCGCGGCCCTGGAATCCCCGGGCCGCACGATCGTGACGTTCGACGCCCCGGGCAACGGCGACTCCGGCGGTCAGCGCACCACCGTGCTCGACTACGCCGCGATCATCCGTCTGCTCGCCGCGCGCCACGGCACTGTGCGTGCCATCGTCGGGCACTCATTCGGCGTTCTGGCGAGCTTCGTCGCCGTGCGGGAAGGGGTTGCCGCCGCTCGGCTGGTCGCGATCTCCGGCATGTCGGGCGCAACCCAGTTGCTCGACACCTTCTCGCACCAACTGGGACTGAACGCCGCGGCGAAGCGCGGTCTCGCCCGTCGGTTCCAGCACCGGGTGTTCCCGAACGAGACGGATCTGTGGCACCGCTTCGTCGCCGAGCTCGACCCGACCGAGAACCGCATCCCGCTGCTGGTCGTGCACGACGAGGCGGATCCGATCGTGCCGGTGGCCCAGGCCGAGCTCATCGCTCAGGCCCATCTCGGTGCCGTGACCGTGGAGCGGACGCGCGGGCTCGGGCACCACCGCATCCTGAACGACCCGCGGGTCATCGAGGTCATCCGCGACTTCGTCGAGGCGCCCGTCGGCTCCCCCGCGGCCGCGCCCTCTCGGGCGACCGGGCCGAGTTGACGTCATCCGCATGACGCCACCCGCTCGGCCGGGAATACCGCCGTCGGGCGCGCGTTGTAGTCTGGGTAACGAAGCACGTGCTCCGGGGTCGGTGAGAATCCGAACCGGCGGTGATAGTCCGCGAACTCCTCTCGATGGTTGAGGGGGGCCGATCCGGTGGGATTCCGGGACCGACGGTTAAAGTCCGGATGGGAGGAAGCACGCATTTCCGAACGAGCCGCGGCGCATGACGCCGGGGCCGGGCGGAGATGATGCCAAGCTCGGCAATCCCCGGAACCGTCTCGCACCGAGACATGAGGACCGGATGACCGACGCAGTGCCGGCAGGCACCCAGCAGCACCCCGAGTGGGAGCCGTTGATGCGGCGCGCGCTCGAGCTCGCCGCACAGGGGCCGATCACCGGCGGCAACCCGCAGGTGGGCTGCGTGCTGGTCGACGGCACCGGCGCCATCATCGCCGAGGGCTGGCACCACGGCGCGGGTACCCCGCACGCCGAGGTCGACGCCCTCTCGAAGCTGCCGACGACCTCAGACGGGCGGCCGGATGCCGCCGGCCTGACCGCCATCGTCACCCTCGAGCCCTGCAACCACACCGGCCGCACGGGTCCGTGCTCCGTCGCCCTGCTCAACGCCGGAGTCGCGCGCGTGGTCTACGCGCTCTCCGACCCGGGCAAGCGGTCGAGCGGCGGGGCCGAGCACCTGCGCGCCGGCGGCGTCGAGGTGATCGGCGGCGTGCTCGCCGCCGAGGCGGAGGGGTTCCTGCATCGGTGGCTCACCGCGGTCGCGCGCAACCGGCCGTGGGTCACTGTGAAGTGGGCATCGACGCTCGACGGGCGGGCGGCGGCATCCGACGGCACGAGCCAGTGGATCACCGGTACCGCCTCGCGCCAACGCGGGCACGAGGAGCGCGAGGCCAGCGACGCGATCCTGGTCGGCACCGGAACGGTGCTGGCGGACGACCCGTCGCTCACGGCGCGCGGGGACGGCGGCGAGCTCCTGCCGCACCAGCCGATCCCGGTGGTGGTGGGCGAGCGCGCGATCCCGGATGACGCGGCGGTGCGCCGGCATCCGGCCGGGCTGATCGAGACCCGCGCACTTTTCGACGACGCTCGCGATCTCGCGGCGATCCTCACCGAGCTCGATGCCCGCGGGCTCCGCCGCGTCTACGTCGAGGGCGGTCCGACCCTGGCGAGCGCGGTCATCGCCGCCGGCTTCGCCGACGAGTTCTCGATCTATCTGGCGCCCGCCCTGCTGGGCGGCGACAGGCTCGCGATCGGCGAGCTCGGCATCCCGACCATCGGCCAGGCGCTCCGCCTGCGCCTCACCGCGATCGAGCAGCTCGGCGACGACCTGCACCTGACCGCACAGCCTGCAACCAAGGAGAACTGAATGTTCACCGGCATCATCGAAGAGCTCGGCGAGGTCACGGCCTGGCAGCCGAGCGGCGACTCCGCCCGGGTCACGGTGCGCGCGCCGCTCGCCGCCTCGGACGCCCACCACGGCGACTCGATCTCGGTCAGCGGCGTCTGCCTCACGGTTGTCGCCCAGGGCGACGACTGGTTCACGGCGGATGTCATGGCCGAGTCGATCGCGGCCAGCACCGTCGGCAGGCTCGCAGCAGGCGATCGCGTCAACATCGAGCGGGCAGCTTCCCTCGGAGACCGCCTCGGCGGCCACATCGTGCAGGGGCACGTCGACGGCACCACCACGATCCTCTCCACAGAAGACGGTGCGGCCTGGCGCGTCGTGCGCCTTGTGCTCCCCGCCGGCTTGAGCGCACTGGTCACCCGCAAGGGCTCGATCGCGATCGACGGCGTCTCGCTGACGGTGAGCGCCGTCAGCGACCCGGCCGAGACGCAGCAGTGGTTCGAGGTCTCGCTGATCCCCGAGACGCTCGCGGCCACCACCCTCGGAGGCAAGAAGGCGGGCGACGCCGTGAACCTCGAGACCGACATCCTGGCCCGGCACGTCGAGCGCCTGCTCGCGGTGGAACGGACAGCCCAGCAGGTTACGCACCACAGCACCGAAGGAGCACACGCATGAGCCTCGCCAACATCCCCGTCGCCCTCGAAGCGCTGAGGGCGGGCAAGCCGATCATCGTCGCCGATGACGAGGGCCGCGAGAACGAGGGCGACGTCATCATCGCCGCCGAGTCGGCCTCGCAGGAATGGGTCGCCTGGATGGTCAGGCACAGCTCGGGATTCATCTGCGCCCCGATGACGAACGAGATCGCCGACCGGCTCGACCTGCCGCCCATGGTCGAGCACAACCAGGATCCGCGCGGCACCGCATACACCGTGACCGTGGATGCCGCGGACCGCCTCAGCACCGGCATCAGCGCCAGCGATCGCGCCCACACCCTGCGGGTGCTCGCCGATCCCACCGCGACCCCCGAGCGGGTGACCCGCCCCGGCCACATCATGCCGCTGCGCGCGGTCGATGGCGGCGTGCGCGAGCGCGATGGCCACACCGAGGCGGCCGTCGACCTGCTGAAGCTCGCGGGCCTCACTCCCGTCGCGGCGATCTCCGAGATCGTGGCCGACGACGGAGAGATGGAGCGCCTCCCCGGCTTGATCGCCCTGGGCGAGCGCGAGAACGTGCCGGTCATCACCATCGAATCGCTGATCCGTTTCATGGAGGAGAAGCGCTGCGAGGCCGACCCGCAAGCCGTCGTCACTGTGCCCGAATCGTCTCGGGTCAACTTCGAGGTCGAGACCAACGTGCCGACCCAGCACGGCGTGTTCCGCGTGCGCGCGTACCGCGACCGGTCAACCGGCGCAGATCACGTGGCGTGGATCTCGGGCACCCCGACAGACGGCGCGCTCGTGCGGGTGCACTCCGAGTGCCTGACCGGTGAGGCGTTCGGCTCGCTCAAGTGCGAGTGCGGCCCGCAGTTGCAGGCGGCGCTCGACACCATCGAGGAGCAGGGCGGCATCGTGATCTACCTGCGCGGCCACGAGGGCCGCGGCATCGGGCTGATCAACAAGCTGAAGGCCTACCGCCTGCAGGAGGAGGGCTTCGACACCCTCGACGCGAACATCGCGCTCGGCCTGCCCGCCGACGCGCGCGACTACGGGGCGGCGCACGGCATCCTCAAGGATCTCGGCATCTCGAGCGTGCGCCTGCTGACGAACAACCCCGAGAAGGCCCGGCAGTTGCGCGAGCGCGGCGTCACGGTCACCGAGCTCGTGCCGCTGGTCGTCGGAGTCGGCGAGTACAACGAGGGCTACCTCGACGCCAAGCGCGACCGCATGGGCCACGCGCTGCCGACCCACGAGGTGCTGGATGCGCGCATCGACGATGCGCTCGAGTCGCAGGGGCGGAACGCACGATGAGCGGCGAAGGACTGCCGACGCTCGACACCGACGGCACGGGCATGAAGGTCACCATCGTCTCGGGCCTCTGGCACCACCGGATCTCCGAGGGGCTGCTGGCCGGTGCGCGCCGGGTGCTCGACGCCAGCGGGGCCGAGGTCTCTGTCATCCAGGTTGCAGGCAGCTTCGAACTGCCGCTGGTGTCGAAGGCCGCGCTCGAGGCGGGGGCGGATGCCGTCGTCGCCTTGGGCGTGATCGTGCGCGGCGAGACCCCGCACTTCGACTTCGTCGCCACCGCCGCCACCGACGGCCTGACCCGCGTCGCGCTCGACATCGGCAAGCCGGTCGGCTTCGGCGTGCTGACGGTCGACAACGAGCAGCAGGGCCTCGAACGCGCGGGACTTCCCGACTCGAAAGAAGACGTCGGCGGCCGTGCTGCTGAGGCCGCGCTGGCCACTGCCGTCGCGCTGCGCGCGTTGCGGTCCTGAGGGAGGCTCAGGCGCACTACCCTGATTCGGGGACGCCGGCGCGGCCCGCGCGAGGGGAGCCGCACATGCATCCGAGTTTCGAGCAATTCGTCTCGGCGCTGCGGGATCCGTCTCAACGCGCCGCGATCGGCCTGTCGATCGGCGACGCCGACGCGGCAGCCCTGCTGACCCGCCAGGACTGGGCCATCGACTACTACCACCAGTGGCTCGCCATGTTTCCCGCCTCCGCGGCGCCGCAGGCGGCAGCCGTCGCCGATTTCGGGCCTCCGCCGGCCGTCGCCTCTGCGCAGCCCGTCACCTCGGCGCCGTTCGGCGCGGCAACGACTCAGTTCGGCGCGCCGGCACGGGTGTCGTCAGGGGTCAAGCGCCTGCTGATCATCGGCGGATCGGCCGTCGGCGTCGTGCTGCTCGCCGTGGTGGGGATCAGCGTCTACTCCGGGATCATGGCCGGCACGGTCTCCCACGCTCCCCACGCGCTCCCGTCGACGTCGGCGTCTGCAGCGCCTCTGCCCGACGACCTGCACGGCCTCAGCGCGCGCGAGTACCCGCTGATCGAGTCGGTGTTCGAATCGGAGGACCGCAGCATCCCCGGCATGGTGGCTGCGGGAATGACGGACGACCGCCTCCGCTCGCTGGCGGACACCGTCGTGCCCCAGGCCGACACGGCCTGCACGGTGGCGGCGAAGCTGCCCAAGGGTTTCGACGACCCGAGCTACCGGTCGTCGTTCATCGCCGGGTACATCAGCACTGCGAAGGTCGCGCCCGAGAAGGCGGGCTTGGTCTTCGACGCGATCGCGGCCTACTGCGCCGCCGGGTAGGGACCGGCGAACAAGAGGGCTCAGTCCAGGAACAGCGCGCGCAGCCGCCGCGTCGTGAACAACAGGCCGAGCACGATCAGCGCCGCGTAGTACAGCAGATGGATTCCCATGCTGGGCTCCAGGTATCCGGTGGTCAACTGCCGCAGCATGTCGACGGCCTGCCACAGCGGCAGCGCCTGGATGACCCACTGAATCGGCACCGGGTAGACGCTCAGCGGGTAGAAGGTCGCAGACAGCAGGAACATCGGAAGCAGCGCGAAGTTGATCCAGTCCATCTGCTGGAAGGTCTTCAGATAGCTGGTGATCGCCATGCCGAGACTCGCAAAACCGAACGCGATCACGAGCACCGCCGGGATCGCGAGGATGGCCGTCCACGACAGGTTCAGACCCAGCACCTGCATGACGATCAAGAACCCCGTGGCATAGACGCCGCCGCGCAGCAGCGCGAGCAGGATCTCGCCGAGCGCGACGTCCAGCGGACCCAGACTGGTGGCGAGCATCCCCTGATAGAGCTTGCCGAAATGCATCTTGAAGAAGACGTTCCAGGTGGAGTCGTAGATCGCGCCGTTCATCGCCGAGACCGCAAGCAGACCCGGTGCGATGTATGCGGCGTACGGGATCACGTGCACCCCGTCGTGCACGGCGCCGATGTACGAGCCGAGGCCGAGGCCCAGTGAGAGCAGGTAGAAGACCGGCTCGAAGAACCCGGACGCGACGACCAGGTAGTTCGAGCTCTTCGTGGCCCGCAGGCCGCGGCCGATGACCGCGCCGAACTCGCCGGAGTAGAGCGCGCCGACCCCGCCTGATCTGCGCGAGGCGGCTGCGGCGCGCTGCGCCGTCTGCTGCGCCGTCATCGGTTCAACCTCCGCGTCGCCAGTCGCACCTCGACCAGCGCTCCGATGGCGATCAGGCCGACCAGCACGACGAGGTGCACGAGCGTGAGCCACGCCGGTTCCGCGTGGCCGTACGCGGCGTCGCGCGCGAGCTGGGTGCTGTGCCAGAGCGGCGAGATCCATCCGATCCACTGCAGCGAGATCGGCAGCTGGGTGATCGGGAAGACGGTGCCGCTGAACAGCGTCATCGGCAGCACGACGGTGCGCCCGATGACCGCGAACTGCCCGCGGTCCTCACGGATCGTCGTCGAGTACGCCGCGATCGGGATGCCGAACGCCAGGCCGCCCAGGATCGCGGCCGGGAGCACCAGCAGCCCCTCCGGGAAGCGGATCGCGCCGAACGCCATCGCGATGATGAGGAAGATGCCCGAGGTGGCCGTCATCCGCAGGACCGTGAAGAGGATGTGCCCGCCCACGATCTGCCGGGGGGTGATCGGGCCGGCGTTCATCCCGAGGTAGGTCTCGTTCCATTTGAACCCCAGCAGCACGCCGAAGGTGAACTCCTCGGTCGCCGTGCCGACGGCGCCCGCGCAGAGGAACGCCGGGATGACGAACTGGGCGTACGAGACCCCGTCGATCCCCGCGGTGCTGCCCGACTTGATGAGCGTCGCGAGCCCGACCCCGAAGGCGAGCAGGTAGAGCAGCGGCGAACCGATCGCCGTCGCCAGCATCGACCACTTGTACCCCGGCACGCGGCGGAGCTCGTGCTCGGCGACGTACCAGGCGCCCCAGCGCCTCGAGCGCGCGAAATCCACACCGGATGCCGTTGCGGCGCCAGTGCGCGACGTCACGGCGGTCATTCGATCAGGCTCCGTCCGGTGAGGCGCAGGAAGACGTCCTCGAGGCTGGAGCGCCGCACCAGGCTGGTGATCGGCTCCAACCCGCGGCGGATCGCCTCGGCGAGCGCGGCCTCGCCGTCCTCGGCGTAGATCAGCACCCGGTCGGGCAGCACGTCGATGCGCTCGCCGACGCCGTGCAGAGTGGTCGCGGCATCCTGATTGCGGTCGGAGCCGAAGCGCAGCTCGACCACCTCGCGCGTCGAGTACTCCCTGATGAGCGAGAGCGGGGAGCCCTCGGCCATGATGCGGCCCTTGTCGACCACGACGAGGCGGTCGCAGAGCTGCTCGGCCTCATCCATGTAGTGCGTGGTGAGCAGGAGCGTCGTGCCCTCCTCTTTGAGCCGGAACAGCCTGTCCCACAGGATGTGCCGAGCCTGCGGGTCGAGCCCCGTCGTCGGCTCGTCGAGCAGCAGGATGCGCGGGTCGTTCACGAGCGCCCGCGCGATGGTGAGCCGCCGCTTCATGCCGCCCGAGAGGTCGTCGACCTTCGCCTTGGCGCGGTCGCTCAGCTGCGCGAATTCGAGCAGTTCGTCTGCGCGCTTGGCGACGACCGCCCGCGGGATGCCGAAGTAGCGCCCGTAGACCAGCAGGTTCTCACGCACCCGCAACTCGGTGTCGAGGTTGTCCGTCTGCGGCACGACGCCGAGCTGCGAGCGGATCTCGGGGCCGTGCTCGTTCGGGTCCAATCCCAGGATGGTGAGGCTGCCGCTGGTGCGGGTCGACACGGCGCCGACCATCCGCATCGTCGTCGACTTGCCGGCCCCGTTGGGACCGAGCAGCCCGAACGACTCGCCAGGCGCGACCTCGAACGAGATCCCATCGACGGCGTTGGTGGACTGGTAGGTCTTGGTCAGCCCGGCGGCTTCGATGACGGGAGTCGGCACGCGTTCGACCCTAGGCGAGACCCCCGACGCGCGCGAACCGCCCCTCTCTCTGGGCGACGGCCGGCATCCCTCTGGTGTACATGCGCTCAGCCGCCGCCAAGTAGCGTGAAAGCATGAGCACGACCGACAGCACTGCTCCCCGCCGCGGCCTGTTCGCGCGCCGCACCCCCGGCGACGGGCCGCGAGCCAGCTTCCGCCAGCTCCTGCCCTACCTGACCGAGCACCGCGGCGTGCTGGGGATCGTCGTCGCGCTCAGCCTGGTCGGCGCCGGCGCCTCGCTGCTGCAACCGCTCCTGGTCAGCCAGGTGATCGGGCTCGTGCAGAAGAGCCACGCGCTCGGCATGCTGGTCTGGGCGCTGGTCGCCCTGGTGCTCGCCTCGGCGATCATCAGCGGCATCCAGCACTACCTGCTGCAGCGCACCGGCACGAGCGTGGTGCTCTCGGCGCGGCGCCAGCTGGTGCAGCGGATGCTGCGGCTCCCGATCGCCGAGTTCGACCAGCGGCGTACCGGCGATCTCGTCTCGCGCGTCGGCTCCGACTCGACGCTGCTCTACGCCGTCGTCACCCAGGGTCTGGTCGACGCGATCGGCGGAGCCGTGCTCTTCCTGGGCGCCCTGATCGCGATGCTGGTCATCGATCCGGTGCTGCTCGGGCTCACCGTGCTGGTGATCGCCGTCTCGGTGGTCGCCGTTGTGCTGCTCTCGGGGCGCGTGCGCACGGCGAGCCGTCAGCAGCAGGAGAGGGTGGGCGACCTGGCGGCCTCGGTGGAGCGCTCGATCAGCGCGATCCGCACGGTGCGCGCCTCGAACGCGACGGAGCGCGAGACGGATGCCGTCGTCGAGGACGCCGTCGGCGCCTACCACGCGGGCGTGCGAGTGGCCAAGATCTCGTCGCTCATCGTGCCGCTGAGTGCGATCGCCCTGCAGGTCTCGCTGCTGGTCGTGCTCGGCGTCGGCGGATACCGGGTCGCCAGCGGGGCGATCACGATCGCGAACCTGGTCGCCTTCATCCTGTTCCTGTTCATGATGATCATGCCGCTCGGCCAGGCGTTCGGCGCCCTCACCTCGGTGAACCAGGCGCTGGGAGCCCTCGGCCGCATCCAGGAGATCATCGCGATCCCGAGCGAGGACGAGCACGACTCCGCGTTCGAGCCCGCCGCGCCGGTCACGACGGATGCCGCGATCACCTTCGACGACGTGCACTTCGCCTATCCCGAGGCGGCCCACAAGACCGAGACCGAGAAGGCGATCGCGGCCGTGGTCGGAGAAGACGCGCTGCCCGCGCGCGATGCGGAAGTTCTGCACGGCGTGAGCTTCGAGGTGCCGCGCGGGTCGCGGGTGGCGCTGGTCGGGCCGAGCGGCGCGGGCAAGAGCACGATCCTCGCGCTGATCGAGCGCTTCTACGATCCGACCGCCGGCGTCGTGCGCCTCGGCGGCCTCGACGTGCGCGGCATTCCGCGCGAGACCCTGCGCGGTCAGATCGGCTACGTCGAGCAGGACGCCCCCGTGCTTGCGGGGACCCTGCGCGACAACCTCACCCTGAGCTCACCGGACGCCACAGACGAGCAGTGCCGCGCCGTGCTCCATTCGGTCAACCTCGACGAGGTGCTCGAGCGCAACGAGCTGGGTCTCGACGCCCCGGTCGGAGAATCGGGCGTCATGCTGTCGGGCGGCGAACGTCAGCGGCTCGCGATCGCGCGGGCCCTGCTGGCTGCCCCGCCGATCCTGCTGCTGGATGAGGCGACCGCCTCGCTCGACGGCCTGAACGAGCAGCTGCTGCGCGACGCCATCGACGCGGTCGCCCAGAACCGCACGCTTCTGGTGATCGCGCACCGGCTGTCGACGGTCGTCGACTCCGACCGCATCATCGTGCTCGACCACGGCACCGTGGTCGGCGTGGGCACGCACTCGGAACTGGTCGCCTCGACCCCGCTCTACAAGGACTTGGCGAAGCACCAGTTGCTGGTCTGAGCGGCTGGCCCGAGCTGCTGGTCTGCTGCTGGGCCGAGCTGCTGGCCCGGGCTGCTGGCCCGGGGCGGGCCGTACCTCAGCGCGGCATTCCCGTTCTGTCGCCCATTCGGTCGCCTGCGGGGTCACGGGGCCACGAAACCGGCGAATGGCACCACAACCGGCGACAGAACGGGAACGCGCCGGGAGCATCCGGCACGCCCCGCGCACGGTCAGAAGGCGTTGAAGAAGACCTTGAGCACGAGACCGATGAACAGGCCGACCGCGACGAGCGCCGCGAGTCCGAGCAGGAGTCTGGCGAACATCAGCTGAGGTCCCTTCCGTCGGATGATTCGATCTCGCCGCCTGCGATCTTCACCTCTCGCAGCGCCGCCGCACTCGACTCGGGTGCCACGCCGGCGACCAGGTCGTCGATCACACGGACGTGCCGCCCGGAGGCGATCGCGTCGAGTGCCGAGGCCCGCACGCAGTAGTCGGTGGCGATCCCGACCACGTCGACATCGTCCACGCCGAGTTTATCGAGCACGGCAGGCAGCTCGTCGCCGTCGTCGCTGGTTCCCTCGAAGATCGAGTACGCCGGCTTGCCCTGGCCCTTGCGGATGTGCACGTCGATGAGGTCCGCGTCGAGGCCGGGGTCGTACTGCGCCCCCACCGTGCCGGCCACGCAGTGCACCGGCCAGGTGTCGACGAAGTCGGGAGCGCCATCCAGCGCGATGTGCCCGGCGTTCGAACTGCCGGCGTCGTGCCAGTCCCGCGACGCGATCACGACGTCGTAGCGCTCGGGATGCGCGCGCAGATAGGCCGTGATGCCCGCGGCGACCGCGTCACCGCCCTCGACGGCGAGGGCGCCGCCCTCGGTGAAATCGTTCTGCACGTCGATGATGAACAGGGCCCGCGTCATGATGCGCCTTCTCGAGGGGTGGCTAGTTGTTCGACAGGTTGTCGCCGCAGCTGTATGCGGCGACCGTCAGGGTGTCGAGGGCGCTCTGCGCCGAGCTCTTGATCCCGGGTCCGACCGCGTCGAACGCGAACACCAGCGCGGTGCCATCGGCGGCGGTCATGAATCCGGCGAGGGCGTACTCGGTGTCGATCCACCCGGTCTTCGCCGTCACGTTGCCGCGCACGACGGCGTTCGCGCCGCTGAACCTGCTCGCGAGGGTGCCCGACTTGCCCGCGACCGGCATGGCGGCCCGCACCACGTCGAGGTTGAGCGACCCGGCCTGGATGAGCCGAAGCAGACTGGTCATGGTGGCGGGCGGAACCTTGTTGTTGGCACTCTCGCCCGAGCCGTCGACGATCGTGAGCCCCGCCGCCGGGATCTTGAATCCCGAGTTCAGCGCGCCCGGGATCGCCTGTTGCAACGAGGCGTACGTGCCGTCGAAGCCCGACACCTTCGACACGATCCGCGCGAGCATCTCGCCTAGCGTGTTGTCGCTGGGCAGCAGCATCTGGCTGATCAGCGTGCGAACCGGCTGCGACTTGACCTCGCCGAGACCGGCTGCGCCCGACACCGCGCTGCCGGTGCTTGTCGAGATCGAGGCGCCGACGACTCCGCCCGGGTCGGCATTCTTCAGCGCCTGGATGAAAGCAGCCCCGGCGCGGCCGACCGGATCGGTGCTGCGCGCGCTGGTCTGAGCCTTCGGGTTCGAACGGTCGCCATCCACCTGCAGCGCCGTCGTCAGCGACTGATAGCCCTGCGTGCGCTCGGACTGCTTCACGCTCGAGTCCCAGTTGTCCGCCGGGTTCCAGTAGCTCGCGTCGAGCACGACCTGCGTGATCGGAACCCCGGGATGCCGCGCGGCGTAGGCCGTCACCACCTGCGACGCCAGGTCGCTCAGCTTGGGAGCACCGGCGTACACGCTCTGCTCACCGGCCGGAAGGGCGCTCAGCGTCGGATCCCCGTGACCCACGAGCACCACCGTGCCGGCAGTGCTGCCGTCGACCACGTCGGTGGCGATCTGGAAGTCGGGGGTGAGAACCGCGACCGCCGCCGACGCGATCAGCAGTTTCATCGTGCTGGCCGTCGGCACGCCGACGGAGGCGCCGTGGTCCCACAGCACCTCACCGGTGTCTGCACGCATCACGCTGCCGGTCAGGGTCATCAGGCGAGGGTCGGACGCCGGGCCGGCGACGCTGCAGGTGCGCAACCGGCTGGCTGTCGGCAGCGCCGAGGGGATCGGACGGGGCGGGGCGGTCGTCGCCTTCGTGGTCGGAGCCGCCGCCGGAGTGGATGCGACCGCGACTCCCGCGAACACCGCGCCGGTGCCGAGCAGCACGAAGACCACGCCCAGGGCGCCGAGCAGCCAGGCGAGCGGGTGCTTGCTGACGAGAGCCCTCAGGCCGCCGCCCGCTGGGCCCGCAGGGTTCTTCTGCCCGCCAGCTTCTGGTGCGGAGCGACGGTTCGCGTCGCGCCCTCGCGCCTCGCGACGCGACATCGGCTGTTGGTCGGTCACCGCACCATCGTATGCCGGGTCATCCGAGACTCACTCGCCCGGGTAGCGCAGGCCGATCTGGCCCCGGATCTCGTCGAGCGTTCGCATGATCGCCACCGTCTGCGATGGCGGCAGCACGGTGCCGGCGATCTCGCCGGCCGCGACCAGGCGCTCCAGCTCGTCGGCCTGGAACTGCATCCCGCGCCCTGGCACCTTCTGCTCGAACCGCTCGATCACCGTGCCATCCGGCCCGATCAGCGAGAACGAGGTCGGGTTGTACCAGACCGGGTCGATCTCGATGCGGGCCTCGGTGCCCACGATCGCGGCGGTGTTGGGGCCCGCCGCGTCGAGCACGGTGTTCATGATGGCCTTCGCGCCATGTGCGTAGCCGAGGATGATCGCGTCGTTCTGGTCGACGCCCGTCACCGGGGTCGGGCTCGACAGCGCGTAGACCGACGACGGTTCGCCGAAGACGTCCCAGGCGAACGAGATCGGGTAGATGCCGAGGTCGAGCAGAGCCCCTCCGCCGAGATCCGGGTTCTGGATGCGGTGCTCGACGTCGGTCGGCAGCTTCTGATCGTGATCGACGATCAGCGAGCGCAACTCGCCGAGCGCCCCCGCGGCGAGCAGCTCGCGGATGCGGATCATGTGCGGCATCCACCTGGTCCACATCGCCTCGAGCACCACGAGCTTCTTCGACGCGGCGAGGTCGACGATCTTCTGCGCCTCGGTCGCGTTGATGGTGAACGGCTTCTCGAGGAGCACGTGCTTGCCCGCGTTCAGCGCGAGCACCGTATTGGCGTAGTGGTACGGATGCGGCGTGCCCACGTAGATCGCGTCGACATCGGGGTCGGCGACCAGAGCCTCGTAGCTCGAGTGGGAGTTCGGGATGCCGTGCGCCGCCGCGAAGGCATCCGCCGCCTCTTGTGTGCGAGACCCCACCGCCGTGACGGTGTGGCCGGTCAGGATCAGGTCGGAGGTCATCTGGGTGCAGATCCACCCGGTGCCGAGGATGCCCCAGCGCAGTCGGTCGCTCATGACTGCCAAGTTAGCCGATCGGGACGCGCGGGCTGAGAACCGCGCGCCCCGTCGGGGTCTGATGCCGCTAGCAGCCGCCCCAGCGCGCCGCGGCGCGGGTGAAGCTCGACGGCTCGTTCGGAATGCCGCCGTGGCTCATGGCGAAGTAGATGCACACGCCCGCCGTGCTCCCGGAGTAGCTGGGCCGGTAGAGCGACAGGCGGTGCTCGATGGAGTTCCACCACTTGGTCGCGACGGTGGCGCCCGTGTTGCCAGAGCCGCCTGCCAGGTTGCCGTCGCAGCCGCGCGACGGAACCCCGTCGCTGCGGACCGAGCCCACGTGTCCCCATGCGCTGCTCGGGTCGGTGCTCGGGTCTTCCGCCATCCAGAACAGGCGCTGCTCCATGCAGGAGTCGTAACGGAAGTTGCCGGACGGGATCGGGTCGAGGCAGTTCTGGGCGCGGATCGCGTTGTAGGTCGACGAGAACGACTGGATGTCGCCGGTGGTCGTTCCGGTGATCATGCCCTGACCGAGCGAGTCGGCAATGCCCGGCGCGCTTCCGCCTCCCCCGCCCTGACCGGGGCACGACAGGCCGGCTGCGGCGAGCGCCGCGCGTCGGGTCGTCCCCGCGTTGGCCCGGCCCGATGTCGTGGGCGCGACCACGATCGGCTTCGGCACGGGCTTCTGCGCCACGTGCTCGCTGTCGGCGGTCAGCGCGGCGGCCGGTTTGACGACCGTTACGACGGTCGACGCCGGGATGGCGACGCCGGCAAGCGCGGCCGCAGCATCCACGTGGGTGACGGCTCCGCTCGCGATCTGCGACGTCGCGGCCACCGGCACCGAGTCGAACGACGTCTCGGCGGCCTGCGCCGGCGTCAGGAACGACGGGCCGCCTCCCCCGACGAACGGCAGAGCCAGAACAAGCACGCTCGCAAAAACCGTGCCCAGAATCACAGTACGTTTCATGGTCAAGTCCCCCCGGACCAAGCTCAGCTCGACGCCCCTCCCCCCGGAGCGGTGCCGTGAGGGGAAAGCTACGCTGCCGAACGATCCGATACAAGGCACAAAGTCCCGAATCGCCCGAAAAACGCCGATTCGCCCCCCGGAGTGGGGGCCGATGGGGAGCACTCAGGCCATTCCGAGGTCGTTTGGTAACCTGGACGACGGCTTATGACTTTTCATCCCACTCATGTCGTTGTCGGCGCTGCCGTCACCGCGTTCTCGCTCACCGCCATCCTGTCGGTGGCTCCGCCGACCCAGCCCAATGTGCTCCAGGGCTACATCGCGGCGCACGCGCAGAAGCTCGACGTCTCGCCGACGGCGCAGGCGATGGCTTCATCGGTGACGGCGGTCGCGCGCGACGGCTTCTCGGCGACGCCCGGCATCCAGACCTTGATCAACGGCGGCACGAACTACGACTGGGCCAAGCTCGTGCTGCTCGACGGCGGTTTCCCGATGTCTGAGACGAACGTCACGGTGATGACCAGATGGATGCGTCAGGAGAACGGCGCCGACAGCTGGTGGACTCGCAACAACCCGCTCAACAACGGCCTCGGCTCGGGTGGAGGCGGCGGCACCGGCAGCTACGCGAACCTGGTCATCGCGGCGCACTACCTCGCTATGAACCTGCGCAAGCCGATGTTCGCCGGCATCGCCCATGGGTTCGACACGAATGCGCCGACCGCCGAGATCGAGTACGCGATCTGGTACTCGGGATGGGCATCCGGCCATTACGCCAACGGCGCGCACTGGCACTACACGCCCGTAGCCGTCGTGAAGGCGCCCGCGGGAGCCTGGTAGCCGTGTGAGCGCATCCGCCCCGAAGGTCGTCACCAAGCGCGTGTATGAGCCCGCGAAGGCCGACGACGGCTTCCGGGTGCTGGTCGACCGGCTCTGGCCGCGCGGTGTCTCGCACGAGCGTGCGGCACTCGACCTCTGGCTGAAGGAGGTCGCGCCGAGCGCCGAGCTGAGGGTCTGGTACGACCACCGATCCGAGCGATTCCCCGAGTTCACGCGGCGCTATCTCGCCGAACTCGACCAGAATCCTGCCTTCGAACAGCTGCAGTCGCTCGTGGCCGAGCATGCCAAGACGACCCTGCTGTACGGCGCCAAGTCGCCCCTGAACGAGGCGTCGGTGCTGGCGGAGCAGCTGACGAAGCCGGGAGCCTAGAGCCCGAGCTCCCTGGCGACCAGCATCAGCTGCACCTCGGTCGTGCCCTCGCCCACCTCGAGGATCTTCGAGTCGCGGTAGTGCCGCGCGACGACGAACTCGTTCATGAAGCCGTACCCGCCGAACACCTGCGTGGCGTCGCGGGAGTTGTCCATGGCGGCCTCGCCGGCGATGAGCTTCGCGATCGCCGCCTCTTTCTTGAACTCGCGGCCCGCGAGCATCAGGGCGGCCGCGCGGTAGTAGGCCAGGCGCGCGGTGTGCGCCCTCGCCTCCATCCGGGCGATCTTGAAGCTGATGCCCTGGTAGGCCGAGATGGGTCTGCCGAATGCCTCGCGCTGCTTGGCGTACGTCACGCTCGCATCCACGCACCCCTGCGCCGCGCCCACCGCCATGGCGGCAATGGCGATCCGGCCCTCGTCGAGGATGCGCAGGAAGTTGGCGAACCCTCTCCCTCGCTCGCCGAGCATGTTCTCCTCGGGAATCCGGACGTCGCTGAAGGTGAGCGGGTGGGTATCCGACGCGTTCCAGCCCACCTTGTTGTACGCCTTCTCGACAGTCAGGCCGGGGG
>Ga0207667_10000564_pt1 | contig 48348 bp, 44 predicted proteins | sample KBSCornC52_FD_184301 | JGI IMG/M metagenome (GOLD analysis project Ga0207667, IMG submission 184301) | Corn rhizosphere microbial communities from Kellogg Biological Station, Michigan, USA - KBS Corn C5-2 (SPAdes) (version 2) | ecosystem: Host-associated > Plants > Roots > Rhizosphere > Soil ... | reverse complement strand
GATTTTTACTGGAATGATTTAATGCATTTTTTTCTATAAAATGAATAATTTTTGCTGCAATGTCAATTTTACTGATGGATTCAATTCCTTTTAAGCCAGGAGATGAATTTACTTCTATGACTAATGGGCCTTTGTTAGAACGTAGAATATCAACGCCTGCAATGTGTAATCCCATAATTTTAGTTGCACGAATCGCCATTTTTTTTTCTTCCTGGGTAATGCGAATCAATTTTGCTTTGCCGCCTCGATGTAAATTTGACCGAAATTCTCCAAGGGGGGCTTCGCGTTCCATGGCTGCAATAACCTTGCCTCCAACGACAAAACATCGAATATCTTTTCCATGGGCTTCTTTAATGTATTCTTGAACAATAAAGTGTGCTTTTAAATTTAGAAATGCTTCAACAACACTTCTTGCTGCTTTATTTGTTTCTGCTAATACAACTCCAACACCTTGGGTGCCTTCTAATAATTTAACGACTAAAGGTGTACCGCCTACCATGTGGATTAAGTCATCAATTTGATCGGGTGAATGTGCAAATCCTGTGGTGGGTAAACCTACACCTTTTCGAGAGAGTAATTGTATTGCACGTAATTTATCTCTTGAACGTGTAATTGCAATGGATTGATTTGCCGCAAAAACATTCATCATTTCAAATTGACGCAATACAGCTGTTCCGTAAAATGTAATCGAGGCGCCGATTCTTGGTATTACAGCGTCAAATTCATCCAAATTCTCACCTTTGTAATGGATGGCGGGTGTTTGTGAGCGATTGCTCATGTAGCATCGCAGTGGATCAATAACGCGAATATCATGATGGCGTGCTCGAGCTGCCTCGATTAAACGCCTAGTAGAATATAATCTTGGTCTTCGTGATAATAGTGCAATTTTCATTTAATATGTTTTTTTCCTAGTAGATAAGAAGATTGTGGGTTAACAAGCAATTTATGATGCATCGCAGTTCTTCCAAGGAGCATTTTAAATCGCATATCATCCCGGCACGTTAATGTTATCTCAATTGACCATGAATGGTCACCAATTTTAAATAAGGTTTCAATAACAGGCCTTTCTTCTGTGTGGCCTCCTGAATCAGTAACATGGCGCATTTCTTTTAAATCCGCTGTACACTCAATAATTTTCTGCTTTTTATGTTTATATTGGAAGGGGTGGATTAAAAATTTAATTTTTTGTTGGTTGTTTACTGTGAGATATTCGAGTTTGAAAGCATGTAAAGCGGAAGTTCGTGCGCCTGTATCAATTTTTGCTTTTATGAGTGGAATACTCAACTCGGGAAGACTGACCCATTCTCTCCAGCCAATAGTAATCATTATTTGATAATTTTCAAATTGGGTTTGTGAGGATGTTTATGATGATTAAGACTGATAGGTTCAACGGAGCTATGCCCGCTTTTTTTAGGCTCTAGAGTAGGTGGGATTCCACCACCATCGGTATCTTCGTCAAAATCTTCGACCTGGAAAAACATACCTTCGCCCGTTTCTTTTGCATAAATGGCAACCACAGCTTTAGTTGGAATGATCACCTGCATGGGTACACCGCCAAATCGTGCGTTAAATCGAATGTAATTATTGTCCATTTGAAGTTTTAATGCAGCAAGTGAGGATATGTTTAATGTAATTTGCCCATCTTGCGCAAATTTCATAGGAACTTTTATGTTGGGAACGTTAACGTTCGCTACAATATAAACAGTCATATTATTATCACTGATCCACTCATATAAAGCTCTTAGTAAATAAGGCTTTTGTGATGTCATTTGACTAGATGGGTTCATACTCTTCATAGTTGAGACTCGCTTTAAAACAAGGACGCTCAAAAATTCGTTTCATATAAGCATTAAATATAGCTTCATGTGATGATGGTATAACAATACCGATTTTTGGTAAATGCCATAAGAGTGGCGCCACACAACAATCCAGTAATGAAAAATCTTCACTTAAAAAATAGGGAAGACTTGCAAACACAGGTGAAAAACTCAATAAGCTGTCTAATAATGCTTTTTTAGATTGTTTTACTTGTGAGGTATTCGTGCTTGTGTTAATCGTATTTGCAAGCGTAAACCATTCTTGTTCTATTTTTAATCGCATTAATCGTGTTTTTGCTCTATCCACTGGATAAACAGGCAGTAGAGGTGGATGAGGAAAACGTTCATCTAAATATTCTGCGATGATAGAAGGTTCAGTGAGAATGAGATCTCTATCCACTAATGCAGGGAAAATTCCTTGCGGGCTGACCTCTAAAAATTCTTGGGGAATATTTTGAGGTGAAATTTCAATAATATCTGCAGGTGCAGATTTCTCTGCGATGATCATTTTGATACGTAATGAGTTGATGCTATCCCTGTCTGCATATAGCAGCATATTCGAGCGCTTGCTTGGTTGAACTGGCATAAAAATATCTCTACCTTGATTAAGAACAAAATAATGGCTGGGGGACTAGGATTCGAACCTAGGTAAACAGAGTCAGAGTCTGTTGTCCTACCACTAGACGATCCCCCAGGGTGTTTTTTAACGTTTTGAATATTGTTCGTCTTTACGCGCTTTTTTGAGACCGTATTTTTTACGTTCAACTTTACGCGCGTCCCTGGTCAATAGACCTTCTTTTTTGAGTGGGCTTTTCATTGTTTCATCATATTTTAAGAGTGCTCTTGCAATACCGTGTGCAATCGCGTCTGCTTGTCCGGTTGTTCCTCCTCCTTTTACGGTAATATAAAATTTCCCTTTTTTGAGATCAACGACTTTGATGGGTTCTAAAACTTTAATGTGATCGGTTTTACGACCAAAATAACTGTCCAGCGTTTTGCCATTGATGAGAATAGTAATTTCTCCAGCAGAGGTGAAATACACTCGTGCAGAAGACGTTTTTCTACGGCCTGTTGCATAAATAGCTGCGGGTGCTTTTGATTTGGTAGCCATAATGATTATTTATCCTTGAGTTCAAGCATTTGAGGTTGTTGGGAAGTATGCGGGTGCACATCGCCTTTATAAACTTTTAATTTGCGATACATGGCACGGCCTAATGGAGTGCTTGGCAGCATACCTTTGATGGCAATTTCAATTGCACGCTCAGGGTGAGACTTTTGGAGGTCATCAAAATTGATTTTTTTAATACCGCCAGGATAACCTGTGTGTCGATAGTAAACTTTTTGTTTGCGTTTTCTACCAGTGACTTTCACTTTTTCAGCATTGATGATAACGATGTAGTCACCTGTATCAACATGTGGTGTAAATTCAGGTTTGTGTTTACCACGAAGGCGTCTTGCTGTTTCAGTGGCAAGGCGGCCAAGAACGACGTCAGTGGCGTCGATAACAAACCAGTCTTGAGTGACTGAATCAGCTTTTGCACTGACAGTTGTTTTAGTGAAAGGTGTACTCATGTGTTCCTTAGCTCCAAAATTATCTTCATTTAAAGCTGGCAATTCTACCAAAAGCTGGGTAGAGTATACAAGAGTATTATGATTTTAATTTTTGTGTCAGAAAATAATGGTATGAAAAACATCAAACTACAGCTAAAAATACTGGATAAACGAGCGACCCCCCCTCAGTATGAAACACCTGACTCAGCCGGCATCGATTTGCGCGCTTGTCTTGACGTGCCTCTTCAAATTGCACCTAACCGAGTTGAATTAATTCCAACTGGCATTGCTATTCATATAGCAGATCCCAATTTAGCGGGTTTAATTTTACCGCGATCTGGATTAGGCCATAAAAAAGGAATTGTATTAGGAAACTTAGTTGGATTGATCGATCCTGATTATCAAGGTGAGTTAAAAATTTCATGTTGGAATCGTGGTGAAGATCATGTCACGATCGAACCATTTGATCGAATTGCACAATTATTAATTATTCCAGTTGTAAAAGCTGCTTTTGAAGTCGTGACAGATTTTGCACCAAGTTTGCGCGGTGAAAATGGATTTGGGCACACGGGCAAGAATTAAGTTTTTCTTAAGCTTTCTCTCATACAATTTGAAAGAAATAAATCTATTTTTAACATAAATATTAGGAGCCTAAGATGGATGACAATATCAGTAACTCTATGGTTGAAACTGTTGAAAACGATCAAGAAAAAACACAGCCTCTATTGAAATCAAATGTTTTTACCCGTATTAAAAGAGGAAGCATCACCACAAGGGTGATGAAAGCACTAAAAGAGGCAAATGAAATTGTTGACGTTACCTATTTTTATGATTTGTTAACTTCGGATGAACAAAATAAATTTGATGATAGAAAAAACAATCTCAACCTTTCAGACTATTTAAAAAATATTCTTATAGAGTTGATTGAGCACTTTGGAAATCAAACGGATCAAAAAAGTAAAATCGCATTGGCGTATGCCTATTTTAGCCTTGCTGAGTTATATTATGATCAAAAGGATTACGTAAACTTTTTTGATTTTAAAATAAAATTTAATAAAATTAATTATCCAAACAGTGATAAAGATAGAAAATATAATAAAATAAAAATAAATTTTGCTCTCATAGCTGGAAAAATATCTTTAAGCAAAGAAAAATATGACAATGCATTTACTTATTACAAAGAAGCCTATGAAACATCAAGCAATATCATTCAAAATGAAAGCTTTACCAGTTCATATCAAACATTGCAGCAGGAAGCTGAGCATGGCATGAGAGAGTCATTATTGGCAGTTATGGAAAATGCTCCTCATCACGAATTAGTCAAAAATGCTCAAAATATAACCTATGCACTAGCAAATAATACTATCAGTAAATCAAGCTTACTTTCCGATTCAATTAAGAATACAGTTGCGCCTATAGTGGATCAGCCGATGGGAATGCAGATTATTGGAGTAGCATTATTACCGGTTAGTGTGACCGTGCTCTTTTTTGCTTCTGTAGTGGGGTTTGTAAATGGTGTGCGAAATATATTAAGCCGTCGACCGTTAGATGAAAATGCGCAAACACAACTGATTCAAAAGTTGAGCTCGACAAATACGGATGAAATCAAACAAGCTATTATTACAGCTATATTGACACAATATAATGCATTACCTCGGAGTATTTTTAGTTCTCAGTCAAGATCGAGCAAAGCACTGCTCAATACATTAACCAACGAATCTGATTTAAACAAAAAATGGAAAGCATTATTTAACTATGTTATTTCGTCACATAAAGAGGAAAATTCCAATAAAAACAATGGCAAAGCAATGTTTTGTATTATTGATAGTGTAGTGAATCCAAAAGTGAAGTTAGATACAGGCGTGGATGATAAAGTGACTTTAAATATAAATTAACAAAAGCCGTCATTGCTTCGGGGAAGCTTACGATTAAAGCAAAACAACTATGTATAAAGAACGACGATTAGCTTTATTTACGCTACAACCTCAATTATGTGTGAAGCAGGCTCTAACAGTTGCGGTTCTGATTTCACTAATTTGTTCATCACAATTTTAAACACAGATTCAGGTGAAATTTCAACCATAGTCGGTGCTTGAATAATAGTTAAATCTGACAATTCTGGATAAGGACCTGTACGCCTTAGTTCGGTTGGCCCAAATAATGCAATGAGTGGAATATTTGCACTACAAGCCACATGCATCAACCCGGTATCGGGGGATATAAATATTTTTAATTGTTTTAATAAGGTGTGTAATTGCGGGACAGTAGTTTGATCGACAAAATCTACGATATTTGAAGAAGACTGAACTAATTTTTTTGCCAATTTTTTTTCACTTTGTGAGCCTGTGATAATAATTTTAATATTAGGGTTATATTTTTCGCACAATTTTGCAAATGTTTGTATATGTTCCAACGGCCATATTTTGGGGTGATTCATTTTTTTGGCGAAAAAAAGCCTTTTTTTTGCCAAACTATGGCAACCTATTTGACAGCCAATTAAAATATCTTTACTAGGGTTGATTTTATTTTTTTCAAATAAATGTGCAACGTGTTTTTTATCAGCTTCGCTTGGATAAAGCTTGTATGTTCGATCAATAATCCCTGATTTTTCTGGAGCAATACTCTGAATGAATTCCAAACATTGTTCAGCCTGATGAAAAAAGGGTTTAACGGCAGGAATTTCAAATGTTGGAATGGAAAATAATTTTATCAGTTGAAAATAATTTTGAACTAATCGTCCATAATGTATGTTGATGCCATAATCGATTTGATATTTTAATGACCTTATCAATTTATAACTAGGCAATACGTACATTTTATGAATGGCAGGATTATTTTGTAAAACTTCGGCTGATAAGTCTGATAAAGCAATGATGTTAATTTCAATATCAGGATAGTGTGATTTTAAATAATGAATGGCAGGTGTACACATTAAAGTATCACCTAGTCGCTCCGGTGTTATCATCATAACCCTTTTTTGCGAAAACATCGTGTTTTTTCTCCCTCACTTTATGGTAAAGCTTTAATGCTTTTTTTTCAACATCTTTCCAAAAGCTTGGATGTTGATACTGATATGTTTTTTGAAACAAGAGTAAATCTTTTTTTGTTAATCCACAATCCAGGGCTGAAAAATAAAGACCTGAAATATCTTTAATTCGCCATCTTAGTGGAACTTTTTTACGAATTTGTGCACGATGCCAATCTATCACGGTTAATTCTAATTTTTCAATATTTTTTTGATGCAATAAAAAATGACAGATATAAAAATCACGATGATTAACGCCTGCATCATGAATGGTTTTTGCAATGCTTGCGACTTTTTGAATGAGTTGACGTTTTAAGCGAAGGGGGGGTGGATGGATACTCCAATGTTGGCAAAAATCTTCTAATGTAATAGTGTTTTCGATAGCTTTTGTAATGATATAAGATTTAAGTTTTGCTGGATTTATACCTTTGAAACCATAACCTGCAATAATGGGAACAAATCCAGTATTTTTTAATTTTATAAGAGCATTTACTTCATTTGCAGCACCTAAAACGGGTGTTTTTAATTGAAAGAGGTTTTTTAATATTTCTTTTAAACCAGGGCCTAAATGAATTTTAATGAAATATGCCTGTGAATTTTCAATAAACTTAAGCGTTTTACGATTTTTTTGTTCGCGAAATACTTCTCCTTGAATATTTATAATTTGGTCAAACTGATGATGTTGCATTATTGTCGTTCCATTCGAGCGGGTTTATCAATTGAATAAATCAGTATTTTATCATTTTTGTTATTAGAGAATGATTTCAAAAGTGTAAAATTGTCATTGATAATATTACGCTGATCGTCGTGTTTAATTCGCAATGCCGCGTAATTATAGCTTACTGCCGTAGTTGGTTTATTCATTTGTAAATGATTGTTTTTAAAATTTTTTGGATATTCTGTGCCATTTCGTTGAGAATAAAATGCAATTAGCGGATCATTGGTAAACAAGGTTGCAGATTCAGATGTGTTATCTGAAATCCATTTTCCCGCATCAATAATGAAAGATTTTGATGTGCCAAATTGTCCAAAACTTGAAACAGCATTTAGGGTTAAATAAAGTAAAATACCTATTTTATAGATTATTTTATTTTCCTTCCAAAGTAAGGATAGACCAAGTGGAATGAATAACATAAATAATACAACAAGAGGAAACAAATAGCGTTCAGTGATAAAAAATTGTTTGAAAACAAAACACCCTAAAACAACAAAAACAATAAATACATAGCAAATGATGCCAGATAACACATAATGAGGGATAGAAAATTTTTTAATATTTATAAAGCAGTATATTACAATTAATGCCGATATAACTCCAAGACACTGAATAAAATTAGATATAAAGATGGCAGCTAAACCACCTAACATATATTGTAGGGCGTTATCTTGACCTATGGTGCCTAAAGTGAGTTTTTGTTGAGCTATTCTTGATTTAAACTCTTGGATATATGAGATGGGATTAAAGTATCCCAGCAGTTCTGGAATTCTCCCATAATGTAAAATAGAATGAAAAAATATAACTGTTAAAATAATCAATATAAAAGCGATGCTATAGAGCTTGAATATATTCCTTTTGGTAATAATGGGAGAAAAAAAATAGAGAAATAATCCTTCTATCCGAAAAACTGTTGCGATGATGAGTGATATTTGCCATAAAATCGCTTGACGGTTTGAATTCAATTCAAGAAAACGAATAAAATAATACAATGAAACTAGAAAAAACGCATAATACCCCATGTCGCGAAGGATATTAATTCTTTCATGATTTAAAAACGGGCAAAGCAAAATGATAGCTAATGCCCAATATTGATTCTTTATGTTTGCACTGATTGTGCTTGTTAACAATACAAAATAAACTACTATTATTGAACTAAAAATAACGTTTAATAATATTGCAGTGTGCAACAATGAAAGGTGTAATATCTTGCTGAGTATTCCAATAAGAATACTATAAAATGGCCAAGGATATATTTTTGTGGCCGCACCGATGCCTAACTCTAAATATACTTTGGCTGATTTTAAGTAAAGTATTCCATCCACACTGATAGGCTGATGTTTAAGTGTAACTATAAAACTTACAAGCATATTCAGTGCAATCGCAATGAAAATCAGTCGGTGTTGTTCGTGTTTTCTAAACATTTTCTATGATCTCTAAAACTTGTTCGTTTAATCGAAATAAGTTGTTCAATTTTGTAAATTCAAGTGCATTATTTTTATAGGTTTCTCGTTTTTCATTGCTGTTTAATAGTTCATGTAATGCGCTATTGAGTTGTGTTTGTTGAAAAGGTTCGTATAGGATTATTCCTGCTTTTGCTTGTTGGATATAAGTGGCATATCCGCAATTAGAGGTAACAATTATTGGTAATGTTGCCACAAGAGCTTCGAGCAATACCATTCCAGCAGTTTCCAATATGGCTGGATGCATTAAAATATCGGCTGCAGCATAAAAATTAACCACATCTTCTCTGGCGCCGTAAAATTTAATTCGGTTTAAATCGAGATTTAATTTTTTTGCGAGAGAGGTTAAATGTTTAATATTTGATTGATTCCCGTTGCCAACAATCCATAAATAGGTTTCATTTTGTAGAGATTTTGAAAGTGATGCAATTGCATGAAGAGTTCTCTCTGCGCCTTTAATTTTAAAATTTGAACATACCATCAAGATGATTTTTTCATGAGGGTGAATATTTTCTTTTTGTCGAAAGGTTTTGCGAATCGACATCTGAGCATCGGGTTTTTTTCGATCATTGCCAATTCCCGGGAATAAGTAAAAAAATCTTTCATGAGAGGTATGATAATGTTTTACATATTCTTTTTCGTGCTCATGATTGAGTAATAATATTTTTGTTTTGCTTTTATCTGAAAAAACTGCCTGTTCTATTTGAGAAAAAATTTTATATCTTGGCAAGAATGTATACCATTTCCCATGTTTTTTTTGAGATTCTTCACGATAGCAACTATCGGATGCAAAATAAAAATCTAAATGAGGGAGACGATTAAAACCAATAACGCAATCATATGATTGATGTTTTAATATCATTGATAATTTGTCTACATAGTCTTGTACCCGAGCATGATTACTGATGGCAAATATTGAATGTGGAATGATTTCTACGAAATGTTTTAATGCTGGAGGAATATTTCCTTGCCACTCTTGTACGTATACACATACTTTGTGTTTATGCTCAATCGCAGTTTCTAATATTCTTAAAAAATCACGTTCAAGTCCACCAAAAGGTGTATATTTAAATAAGCAAAAGGCAAGCTTCATAATTTAAACTGCAATGGGAGCTTTGATGAGTGCATGGTGTTGATAATTTTCTAATAATATATCTTCATATTGATATTCAAACAAACTTTCAGGTTTTCGTTGGAAGGCTAATGTGGGTAATTGGATAGGTGCGCGTTGAAGTTGAGTTTTTGCTTGTTCGAGATGATTGAGATAAAGATGGCAATCGCCGCCCGTCCATATAAATTCTCCAACCTCTAAATTTGTTTGATGTGCAATCATGTATGTTAGCAGTGCATAAGAGGCGATATTAAAGGGTACACCTAAAAAGGCATCAGCACTTCGCTGATACAGTTGACAGGATAATTGATTATTTACAACATAAAATTGAAATAAACAATGGCAAGGTGGAAGCGCCATTTGTTCAATTTCACCTACATTCCATGAGCATACGATAAGCCTTCGAGAATCGGGTTGAGTTTTTAGGGTGTTAATAAGAAGACTTAACTGATCAATTGTTTGATGAGAAGAGGTTTCCCACGAACGCCATTGTTTACCGTATACCGGCCCCAGATTACCATTTATATCGGCCCATTCATTCCAAATAGTTACCCCATGGTCATTGAGATACCGAATGTTAGTATCGCCTTTTAAAAACCATAATAATTCATAGACCACACTTTTGAAGTGAGTTTTTTTAGTGGTGACAAGTGGAAACCCTTTGGAGAGATCAAATCGCATTTGATAGCCAAAAACGCTTAAAATACCCGTTCCTGTTCGATCCGATTTTTGTTGCCCATTGATCATAATTGAATTGAGAAAATCAAGATATTGTTTCATAAAGCTATCAACCTTCCAAAATTTCAAAAAGTATAATCAATTCTTATTGGTTTGTGGAGTCTAATTATTCAATTACTTGCTCACTCATGTTGCGCATCGTATAGTTAAAAGGAAAACAATCGAAAAACGAAAACAAACCCACGTCCGTGTGATCGTAAAAGACTTCCTTGTCTTTTACGGTTTTCTTTTTTTCGATTGTTTTCCTTTTTAGAGAGAAAGAGTTAAAGAGGACAAAGGAATCCATCGTGAAGACCGTAAAATAGTGGGATATATTTTACGATCATAGGAACATGGGTTCGTCTGAATCCGCATTCAATACTCCTTTCTTCATGCTTGCTGAATTTGCTGCGAAAGATGAGATATAAATAGGAAATAGTAATGCTCACGCAGACAAGGACACGTTGTGAAATGAGAGAATAATTTTATAGATCTATGGGTAACTTGTGTGATATCGTTGCCAATGTGTTGGCGTTTAATTTTGAGGAATTTTGATGAACCAGAAATTGTATGTTGGTAATTTACCGTATGGTATAGGTGACAATGAATTAAGAGCACTTTTTGCAACTATTGGCGAAGTGCAATCTGCAAGGGTGATGATTGACAGGGATTCTGGTCGCAGCAAAGGGTTTGGATTTGTAGAGATGTCATCAAGCGATGCCAAAAGAGCAGTTGAACAGCTCAATGGTAGTGTTCAACAGGGTAGAAACATAAATGTATCTGAAGCACGTGAAAAAACTAATGACCGACCGCATCGAGGTGGTGGTGGTGGCCGTTCAGGTGGAGGTTGGAAGTAAATTAACACCCAATACTCATTTAATTAAATATTGACTGTGAATGTGAAAGAAAATGTTACGAAATTTATTAGGATTTTTGTCGAAAGATATTGCAATTGATTTAGGTACTGCAAATACACTCATTTGTGCACGGGATGGAACAATCGTTCTCAATGAACCCTCGGTTGTTGCAGTACGCCAAGACGGCGGCGGTGTAAATCAACGCCGCGTCGTTGCAGTAGGTATTGAAGCAAAACAAATGTTGGGTAGGACACCAGGTAATATGTCTGCTATACGGCCTTTAAGAGATGGCGTGATCGCAGATTTTTTTATTACTGAAAAGATGCTGCAACATTTTATTCATAAAGTACATCCTAATGGTTTTTTACGTCCAAGTCCCCGAGTTTTGGTTTGTGTACCTTGTGGTTCAACTCAGGTTGAGCGTCGAGCAATTAGAGAGTCCGCATTAGGTGCAGGTGCAAGAAAAGTGTATCTCATGGAAGAACCTATGGCTGCTGCAATTGGTGCGGGAATGCCGGTAGGGGAAGCCCGAGGATCAATGGTTGTTGATATTGGTGGCGGTACGACTGAAGTCGCTGTAATTTCATTGAGTGGAGTGGTTTATGCTCAATCAGTTCGAATCGGAGGGGATAGATTTGATGAAGCGATTATGAGCTATGTACGTAGAAATTATGGCTCTTTAATTGGTGAAACTACTGCAGAGTTGATCAAACAAAATATTGGAACTGCATTTCCGGGTGCTGATATTAGAGAAATGGAAGTTCGGGGCCGCAATTTAACAGAAGGTGTTCCCAGAAGTTTTACACTTAATAGCAACGAAATATTAGAAGCATTACAAGAACCTCTCTCTGGAATAGTTGGTGCTGTCCGTGCTGCATTAGAACAGACGCCTCCTGAACTTGCAGGCGATATTGCTGAACGAGGCATGATACTTACAGGCGGCGGTGCTTTATTAAAGCATCTTGATCGCCTTTTAATGGAAGAAACTGGATTGCCTGTCATCATTGCTGATGACCCTTTAACCTGTGTTGCTAGAGGTGGAGGTAAGGCTTTAGAGCTGATTGAAGCAATGGGCACAGATTTCCTAGCAAGGGAAACGGCTTAGGCTCAAGGAGACTGTCATTCGTTTGTTATTTACTCGACGTCCTATCGCGGGATTGCGGTTATTTATATTGCTTATTCTTTCTATATTATTGATGGTAGGTGAGCATCACCAAAATAGCATTACCAAAAAAATACGTGAAGGGATTTCAATTATTTTAACTCCAATAGTTTATCTCTCACACATTCCATTCGCCACATTTGATAGTCTTGCGAATAATCTCCAAGATAGAGCCCAGCTTATCAATGAAAATGCAACACTTAGAGCGAGTGTCATGTTGTTGCAAGGACGACTCCAACGTTTAGAAGCGCTACAAACTGAAAATAAAGAATTAAGATCATTATTACAATCCTCTCCGGTAACTCATCATATTAAAGTCTTATTAGCTGATGTTATTTCTCTACAACTAAATCCCTATTCTCAAGAAATTATGCTTAACAAAGGAAATAAGTCAGGTGTTTTTGTAGGTCAAGCAGTATTAGATGCTTATGGTATTATGGGACAAGTAATTGAAGTATCGCCATATATGTCACGTGTATTATTGATATCAGATCCAAAAAGTGGAATTCCCATTCAAAATAGTAGAACAGGATTACATGGAATTCTTAATGGCCAGGAAAAAACAGGATTATTAAATTGGTCAAATGTCTCTCCAAATGCTGATGTTAAAGTAGGAGATAAATTATTTAGCTCAGGATTGGGTGGACATTATCCAGTGGGTTATCCTGTTGGCGAAGTCGTTCGTGTGAATAAACATACTGCGGATCAATTTCTAGAAATTGATGTTGCGCCAAGCGCAAAAATAAATAGTAGTGAGCAAGTTTTATTAGTTTGGAGTGTTGAATGATGCGATTTACAAATGGGAGTGTAATTCTTATCTCGTTTATTATCGCTTATATATTAATGTTGTTACCTATGCCAAAAGGTATGCAAAATTTCCAACCCCAATTTCTATTATTGGTGACTTTATTTTGGGTAATCGCTTTACCTCAAAATGTTGGGATTGGTATTTCATGGGTAAATGGGCTTTTTCTTGATGGGTTGCAAGGAACATTATTAGGAGAGAATGCATTATCTTTCGCGATATTGGCTTATATTCTATATAAGATTCAACATCGATTTAGATTGCTATCAGCTGTTATTCAGAGTGTCAGTATATTTTTTTTAGTGATGCTTAACCAAATTTTATTGTTTTGGCTTCAAGGAATACAAGGTCAATATGTAGCTTGGATATGGTTTTTTGGTAGTGCATTAACCAGTGCATTATTGTGGCCTTGGATATCTTTAGTGCTGACTAGTTGTATAAATTATTTTCGAATACAGTAACAGATGAGAAAACTTTTATCCAAATTTATGAAAGGCTTTATTGTTGTTATTACAACAATAATTATTATTTTGACCGCATTTTTACAGCTTGTTTCAGCTGAGTCACCTGTTGTTGCGAGTGAAACGCCGCGTATTCAATCGTACCTGGTACAAAAATTACAACATCCTGTTGAATTAAAAAGTGTATCATTAATTTGGCACGGCATAATTCCTGTTATTGATATTCAACAATTTACCATCTATTCACAAGATCATAAACAAAAATTATTCTCTGTGGGTGAAGTATCGGCGCGCATTAAAATTATTCAATCGTTAATTTCTGGACGTGTTCAGTTAAGCTATTTGTATATCAACTATTTAAATTTATTGTTTGCAAAGGAAAAAAATCTGGATAATAATCAAATGGCTTGGCAAGTAGTGAATTTAGAGTTTTTTAATACTTTATTTAATGAAAGTTTACAAGAAAATTTTTCAGATAAGTTTACACTGGAATGCGAGCATTTAGGGTTAGGTTTTCAGCATGTTTTCCCCAATTATTTACCTGTCACTTATTTAAAGACCACGGTGCTTTTGAATAAAAACAATGACCATATTGATGTTCATTTAAAAAACATTAATTTAAAAAATACAGATGTACACGTTTCAGGTGAAGTAGAATATGTGAATCACAATGTAGGTTTTGATTTAGCCTATTATTTAAATTCAACGGTTCCTTATAAGTTAAATAATTATCTGCCACACACAATAATGGATTCAGATCTGATAGATTGGTTAGTTTCTTCAGTGATTAAATTTGATAAAATTGTCGGTACAGCTCGATTGCAGAACAAACAATTTACAGCTCAATTTCAAGTTAATGATTTAAACTTACAGTACCAGCCTGGTTGGCCGATGGCAAAAAAGCTGGATGCTATACTTGCATTTACGAACACAGGATTAAATGCAACAATATTATCTGGAACGTTAGAGGGTGTAAATCTTCATCAAGTTGATGTGAGTATTCCAAATTTTTCACACAGTATTTTAAACATATCAGGCAGTGCATCATCTCAAAGTAAATTAATGCAAAATTATGTTTTGCAGAGCCCTTTAAGGCTGTCATTTGGACAGTATTTCCAAGATGTTGATTGGCTGGGGAATTCTCATTTACAAATTAATATTACTATACCGCTTAATAGCGGTGACCAATCTAAAACAAAAGTGAAAGGGTTATTAACGTTTTCGGATAATACATTAAAGTTATACAACAAATTTATTTTAAATAAAGCAAAAGCCGAAATCATTTTTGATGAAAATGGTATCAAGGGGGATAAATTCTCTGCTTTGTATTTAGATGAGCCTGTTAATGTTGATATATTCGGTGAATATTATTTAATAAATTATAAACAGTATCGTGTTAGACTATCTAATGGAAATAATAGACGGCTTCGATTAACATTTTCCCAACCTGATATAAGAGGCGTGTTGGATTATCAAAATAAAAAAATAGTCGGTAACTTTCAATATATCATACTAAAATCAACGCCAAATAAATTCATAAAAAAGAAAAGTAACAACATTAATCCTGATATAATTCCAGAAAGTGATATTACCGTTAATGATTTTCGTTACGATTTAAAAAAGTTTGGCCAAGTAATATTTAAAACAACACCATTTTCTGGAGGGTTAAAACTACAATATTTAAGAGCAAATATAGGAAATTCAGTAATCAATTTAACGGGTTTTTGGAATAGAAATATCTCTTCCGTGCAGGGGAGTATAGTGAGTCATAATTTAGCTGAATTGCTCAACAGTTGGAATATTTCAAGTAGTATAAAAAGTAATTCCGCAAAAATGGGATTACAATTGAATTGGCAAGATAGCTTATATTCCCCGGATGTTCAATCCATGTCTGGAAAAATGCAAATTAATATAGGATCTGGAGAGCTTTTAAATGTTGGATCACAAGCAAAAACAGACTTCGGAAGATTATTAACTCTATTGAGTATTCAATCATTAGCGAAAAGGTTGCGTTTAGATTTTAGCGATTTAAATATGAGCAGTAAGGGATTGAGTTTTGATAATATTTCAGGCGATTTTATTATTAATAGCGGTATTGCAAAAACAAATAATCTGTCATTAGAAGGGCCAGTTGCCAATATTAATATTCGAGGTGCGATGAATTTAATCAATCAATCGTATAATTTAAATGTAGAAGTGACACCGCATCTGACGTCAAGTATTCCTGCAATTGCGGCCATTGCGGGCGGCCCTGTCGCCGGTGCTGCCGCGTGGGCAGCGGGAAAATTATTTAATCCGATATTGAATAAAATAACCAGTGATAATTATACTGTCACTGGCCCATGGAAAAATCCTGTGATTAAACAAATGTGAAAAGAGGAGTCACTTATGACTAACACTAATTTAACTTTAGCTAAAAATATCTTACTCAACCCCACCGGGTTAGGTGAAAATGATTTGCAAAAAATTTTAGGTGAACTTACCTCTAAAAAAATTGATCAGGCTGATATTTATTTTCAATCCATTTATCATGAAAATTGGTTTCTTGAGGAAAGTTGTGTAAAAGAAGCCAGTTACGATATTGATCAAGGTGTCGGAGTACGGGCTATTTCAGGAGAAAAAACAGGGTTTGCTTATTCAAATGAAATTATAATTCCTGCGCTTACCGCAGCTGTTTCTACTGCAAAAACGATTGCCTACTCCGGCGGTGAAAAAATATTACCGATTCATCATCATAGCGTGACACCTCATCAATTATATACTCATGATAATCCTTTAAAATCTTTATCGGATAGTCAAAAAATTGATTTACTACATCGTTGTGACAAAGAGGCAAGAAAGCTAGATTCACGTGTAAAAGAAGTGATGGTGAGTTTGTCGGGTGTGTATGAAGCGATTCTCATTTTAAATCAAACCGGAGAACTTATTCCAGATATTAGACCTTTAGTCAGACTCAACGTTACAGTTATTGCAGAACAAAATGGAAGACGCGAACAAGGTTCCTCTGGTGGTGGTGGAAGATTTGGATATACGCATTTTATTGATAAGCAGCTTTATTCACATTACGTTTCTGAAGCTGTGAGATTAGCCTTATTAAATTTAGAAGCAATACCAGCACCCGCAGGAATGATGCCAGTGGTTTTAGGGTCTGGTTGGCCGGGAGTTTTGCTTCATGAAGCCATTGGACATGGGCTTGAAGGTGACTTTAATCGAAAGGGTACATCAGCATTTACAGGAAAATTGGGTCAGCAAGTTGCAGCAAAGGGAATTACAGTAGTTGACGACGGTACGTTACATGAACGACGTGGCTCACTGAATGTAGATGATGAAGGGACGAAAACCTCATGTACCGTGCTTATTGAAAATGGCATTTTGAAAAATTATATGCAAGATAAATTAAATGCGAGATTAATGAATATGCAACCTACTGGCAACGGCCGTAGAGAATCTTATTCCAGTTTGCCTCTTCCGCGTATGACAAACACCTATATGCTTGCAGGTAATAGTGATCCAAATGAAATCATTGCATCAGTTGCGAAAGGAATTTACGCCGTAAATTTTGGTGGTGGGCAAGTGGATATAGTATCTGGCAAATTTGTCTTTTCAGCCTCAGAAGCATATCTAATTGAAGATGGAAAAATTACCACTCCTATAAAAGGTGCAACATTGATTGGAAATGGTCCTGATGTATTAACAAAAGTGTCTATGATTGGAAATGATTTAAAATTAGATGAGGGTGTGGGAACTTGTGGAAAAGACGGTCAAAGCGTACCTGTTGGAGTAGGGCAACCCACATTAAAAATTGAAGAGATTACAGTCGGTGGAACACATTGATTCATTATCCGCGCAAACGATTTGGGCAACACTTTTTAATTGATGAACATATTATTCATAAAATTATTGAAAGTATCCATCCTTTACCTCATGAAAATATAGTAGAAATCGGACCGGGAAAGGGAGCATTGACTTTTCCATTATTACACATTCATCCCACTTTAATGGCGATTGAAATTGATAAAGATCTTGTGAAACAATTATCTGCAAAATATCCTTCATTAAACTTATATCAAGCAGATGTTCTATCGTTTAATTTTACTACTCTTCCAAAACCGTTAAGAATTATCGGGAATTTACCTTATAACATCTCAACGCCTTTATTGTTTTATTTATTAAATTATAAACCCCACATTCAAGATATGACTTTTATGCTGCAAAATGAAGTGGTTGATAGGATGTGTGCATTCAAAAACTCAAAAACATATGGCCGCTTATCTGTTATGCTGCAAATTGAATTTACGATCACAAAACTATTTAACGTTCCGCAGCATGCGTTTAATCCTCCGCCAAAAGTTGAATCAGCCATCGTGCAATTAGTGCCAAAAAATACGCAATGGGAAAATTCTCAAATGCGTTTGGTATTCGAAAAAATCGTGCGGGAATGTTTTTCGCATAGAAGGAAAACATTAAAAAGTATATTGAATATGTTAAAATATAACGTTGGCCAGATTGAACATAATTGTCACGACATTGATTTAAGTGCTAGGCCTGAAAACCTTTCGGGTGAGGATTATAGAAAATTGACGGAAGTTATCTTAGTGGAGAGTAAATAAGATGCCAATATTTACAGATATGTTTAAAAATTTTCGAGAATCCCTCAAAGATAATAAAAATTTGACTGAAAATATTTTGCATAAAGATCCAACACCCATACTTTCTGCCGATATATTACTTGCAACGGAAAAACGCCAACAAAGCATCACTGAAATCCGCAATTTACTTAGTTTACCTGATGAAGAATTTCATCGCGTATTTCAAATCGTTACAGAAAATTTTGCTGAATTTGTTCAAAACTTACCAGAAACGGAACGAAGTTATTATGCTGGAACGGGCGGCATGTTGGATCATGCTCTAGAAAGAGCATCTTTATCTTTATTTTTGTGTAGAACATATCTATTACCACAAGATGCAACGTTATCCTCTATTTCTGAATCAGAAATGCTTTGGGTTTATGCGCTTTATACCGCTGCGCTTGTTTATGATATTGGAAGGTTGGCGACTAGCCATGTGGTGACATTAACAGATCATAAAGGCCACACTGTAAAATCATGGCTACCTTTTAGCGGCCCCATGACAGAAGAAAAAGCATCACATTACATCTATGGTTTTTCTGAAGAGCATTATGATCATATGCGTTGGCAGGTCACTATCATATTGGCAGTGAAAATTTTACCTAAAGAAGGATTTAACTGGATTGCCAGTGATATGGATGTGTTGGAGTCTTGGCTAGGATTATTAAGCGATGAACATCGCCATGTCAGCCCATTATTAACTATTATTCAATTAGTTGAAAGCTTATTACAAGAAGGGTTTTATACAGGTAAAAAAGTATTTCGTAATGATTTATCTCCTCAAAATATATTAGCAGTTAAAAAAATTGCCAAAGATAGAAAAGAATTTACTGATAAACAAAAAGAAATGAAGGAAAAAATGCAAGCTGAACAACTGGAAAAAAATAAACAATTAGATCAAGACAATCAAAAAAACAATGTTAAAGATAAACCTGCTGATTTATCTCAAAGCACTGACTCAAACAAAAAATCTTCGCAATCGTCTTTATTTGGCAAACCCAAAGATTATCAAGATTACAATTCTATGAAAACATCTGATAGCTTAAAATCAGCAACGTCATATGTGATTGGTCATTCCGATAAAGAAATTGTAAGTAAATTTATTGATTGGATGAAACAAAATGAATCACAGCTTCTTGCTAATAAAACCGTTCAGGCGACTGAGAAGGGTGCTTTAGTTGATCAACGTGTATTGGAGAAATTTTTGACTGAAGCGCATTTGGGAACATTAAACGTGGAACAACTAAAAAAGACCTTGATTAACGAAAAAATTGGATCACCTGTAGATTATATGGCCGTGGTTGCAGGCCAACAAACAGGGCAAATATCTCCGGCCATTCAAATTTCAAATCCATTTTTAGTGTTTTATACTGGAATACCACCCATAAACTTAAATGTTACTGTTATTCCCCCTGCTGTTCAAACGGCACCGCCTCAAGTACAAACAGCTCAAGAGACATTCCAACAGCAACAACAAGTTCAGGCAAAATTACAACAAGTGCAACAAATTCAAGAAGCGCCAAAACATACACTAAAGAAATAATCATGGCTGATTATATCATTGGAGATGTACAAGGTTGTTACGATGAATTGATGGCGTTACTGTCTCTTATTCATTTTGATGTTACAAAAGATAAATTATATTTTACAGGTGATTTGGTTAATCGTGGAAAACAATCACTCGAAGTGATTCGATTCGTCAAAAGTTTAGGTAATACAGCTATTACAGTCCTTGGAAATCATGATTTACATTATTTGGCTATTTATGCTGGCATTCGTCCTCTTGGAAAAGGGGATACTTTTCAAGACTTATTAACCGTCAGCGACCACCAGGAATTATTTAACTGGATGAGAACAAGGCCATTAATATACTGCTTACATGAAAATCAAGGTATATTAGTTCACGCAGGAGTATTCCCTTTTTGGAATTTAATGCAATTAACCCAGCTTACAAGTGAAATTGAAGCTTTGTTATCAGGTAGCGGCTATGCTATTTTTTTGTCTCAGATGTATGGCAATAAACCCTCAAACTGGTCTGAGAAACTTGAAAATAATGAAAAATATCGATTTGTGATTAATTGTTTAACAAGAATGAGGTATATTACGTCATCGGGAGAACTTGAATTAGCATATAAGGGTAATACTGCATCGGAAGTTCAAGGGTATGTGCCATGGTTTTCGCTCCCTTTACAAATTATAAAAGATAATCCTAGGTTGAGAATTTTTTTCGGGCATTGGGCAGCACTTGATGGAAAAACGGGACTTTCAAATGTGATAGGTCTCGATACAGGGTGTGCTTGGGGTAATTGTTTGACAGCTATACGATTGTCAGATTTAAAATATTTTAATGTAAAGTGTGACAAATATAGAGGAGTGATAGATGACAAATCCAGTTGATGAAAGTGATGAATTAGAAAATGTTGATTCTGCTGAAGAAGTAGTTTCAGAGGATGATGCCGCCTTATCTATCGAAGAAGATATACCTGGAGATGATGAGTCAAAGCCAGTTAAAAAGAAAATATTGGCCCTTGAAGCTCGTCATAAAATTGAAGATTATGAAATCGAAAAGCAAATAAGAGAAGCGCTAGATTATTTTGATGAAGGCAGGACACATAAAAAATATTTTGACGCTATTGAAAAACCAAAAATAACTTCAAAATCAAAAACCGTTGAAACTAAGCCCGCGTTACACGCCAAAAAAGCAGAAACTCATTCGCAATCGCCATCAAACAAACAATCAAATTTACCATCTAATGTGATCAAAGCCAAAATACAACCATCGAAGGTGGAGCATAAACTTAAACCTAAGCATAAAACTAAACTCCAAACTACAGCAAAGGTAAAATCTAAACAGAATGGGAAATCAAAACCAAAAAATAATCCAAAAAATAAAGCAATAAAACTGAAGCCTCATCATGCTTCTAAAAAAGTTGCTAAACCATTAAAAAAAGTGAAAAAAGCAAAGAAAAAATGAGATAATGTGATTAATTATTTTTAAGTAAGAGAGTACTAACGTGAAAGAAACTGAAATTATTTGGCACAATGGAAAAACCATTCCTTGGAATAATGCAACTGTACATGTGTTGTCACATACACTACATTATGGCGGCGGTGCCTTTGAAGGAATAAGATGTTACGAAACATCAAAAGGAACAGCAGTGTTTCGATTAAACGAACATGTCGATAGGCTCATATATTCTTCTAAAACATTAAATATTAAATTGCCATACTCTAAGGATCAAATTATTGAGGCGATCAAAAATGTGATTAAATTGAATAATCTTAAAGAAGGCTACATAAGACCGATTGCATTTTATGGGTATGGCAAAATGGGCGTTAATCCCAAAGGAGCGCCCGTAGAATTTTATATTGCTTGTTGGCCCTGGGGTGCATATTTACCTCATGACAGAGTGGATATTAAAACCAGTCAATATATTCGTATTCATCCAGATTCCACCATTCCTGATGCAAAACTTTGCGGACATTATTTAAACGGAATATTGGCGTCAATTGAATTAGAAGATACGGATTATCACGAAGCACTATTTTTGGACAGTGCTGGATTTGTCACTGAAGGCGTGGGGGAAAATTTTTTTATCGTAAAAGACAATAACATCTACACTCCAAAATTGGGTGGTATTCTTGCTGGAATCACACGCGATACAATTCTTAAACTTGCCCAACACTTGGGTTATACAATAATCGAAGATAACATTACGCTTGAAAAAGCGTACCAAGCAGATGAAGCTTTTTTTACAGGAACTGCAGCTGAAGTAACCCCTATTCGTTCTATTGATAAACATATATTAGGAAACTATGGCGAAAAAATCGGCCCCGTGACACAAAAATTTAAAGGCGCTTATGCTGATGTTGTGCGTGGAAATAACGCTGAATTTTTTAAATACTTAACCCATGTCTAAATTACCCCAGAAACAAGTTAAAATTTTTGACACCACACTGAGAGATGGACAGCAATGTCCAGGTGCTGGCATGTCGTTTGAAAAAAACCTTGAATATGCGCATATATCTGCAAAAGCGGGTGTCGACATATTAGAAGCAGGATTTCCTTCGGCAAGTCAAACGGATTTTAAAATTGTACATACAATCGCAAGTGAGTTTGCCGGATTAACCAATAGCCCAATAGTAGCAGGGCTTTGCCAATTACGTGAAGCTCAGATTGATAAAACAATTGAAGCATTGCTGCCGATTACAACATGTAAACGAGCAAGATTACACGTGTATCTTCCTGTTGATCCTGAATTGATGAAAGCGTCCCTAGGTGAGCTTGCAAATAAAAAAGATTTATTAATTCAAGATGTTTACAGATTGGTCAAAAAATCATTTGACGCAGGGTGTGAAGTTGAGTTGAGTCCAGAAGGTTATTCTCGTATGGGCAATCATTTTGATTTTACAACTGATATCATTCGTGCTGCAATTTCAGGCGGTGCAACTGTGATTAATTGTCCGGACACTATTGGCGGTGCTTGTTATTTGGAAGGTAAAGACTATTTTGTTGAAAAGATGAATCAACATGCGAATATCATGAGAACAGAATTTCCTGATAAAAATATCACCTGGTCTGTGCATTGTCATAATGATATGGGCCTTGCATTAGAAAACTCCATGAATGGAGTATTCCTTGGGCCAGCAACACAAATTGAAGGATGTTTTAATGGTATAGGAGAACGTGCCGGCAATGTGTCACTTGAACAATGTATTATGTATTTAAAATGTTTCGGACACATTGGAAATGGTAAAAATACTTTTTTTACAGGAAGTCATATTCAATACTTAAAAGAAATATCAGATTTTGTTAGTGATAATATGCTAAAAAGACAAGCACATTGGCCAGTTACTGGCGATAACGCTGCAAGGCATACATCAGGTGGGCACACGAATGCGATTTTGAAAAACCCATTGGCGTATCAGCCTTTCGATCCAAGAGAAACAGGACATGAAATTACATTTCTTTTTGGACCCATGAGTGGGAGTAATCTTGCGAAGTCTATTATTGAAAAACATGGTTACACTTGTGCTGAGTCTGAAAAAGTGAAAATCACTGAATATATTAAAGACTATTATGCAGATCGACGAAAAGGAATTACGGATCAAGAATTAATGCAGGCATATTTAGCTTTTCGACAAAAGGAAAAACAAAATGGGCAATCATGATTCTAAAAACATCATCGAAAAAATTTGGTATTCACACATAGTTCATCAAGAAGAAAACCACCCAACCATTTTTTCTATCGATTTTACATTATTGCATGAAGTGACATCCGCTCAAGCATTCCAAACGCTAAAAGAAAGAAATCTCAATGTTTTTGAACCTAAAAAGTGTTTGGCAACATTGGATCATAGTATTCCAACACGTCAAAACAGACATGAAATTTACGATTCCGCTGCAAAAAAACAAGTCAATTTATTGCGTGAAAATGCAAAACAATATCAAATTTCTATGTATGATTTTGACAGCGGCCATCAAGGAATTGTTCATGTTATTGGCCCCGAATTAGGTGTTACACAACCTGGAATGACTATCATCTGTGGTGATTCCCATACGTCAACCCATGGTGCATTTGGTGCACTCGCATTTGGTGTTGGAACAACGGAATTAACCAATGTATTAGCGACGGGTTGTTTGTTAATGACTAAACCTAAAACTATGCGAGTTTATTTTAAAGGCCAATTTAAACCTGGTGTTTTCGCAAAAGACGCCATCATGAAGTTTATTGCAACCATCGGAATTGGTGGAGCGACTGGTTATGTTATTGAATATACAGGTGATATTATTTCTAACATGTCGATGGAAGAAAGAATGACAATATGTAATATGAGTATAGAATGCGGTGCTCGTGCAGGTTTAATTTCACCTGATGAAACCACATTTACGTATTTAAAAAATCGAGAACATGTACCCAAAGGAACGGAATGGGAGTCAGCAATTTCAAGATGGAAATCATTCGTAAGCGATGATAATTGTCACTATGATAAAGAAATTACAATCGACATCGATAGCCTGCAACCTATGGTGACATGGGGAACCAATCCATCTCAAGCCATAGGAATCCACGAGAAAATTCCTCAATTATTAAATGACAAAGGTGCGCACGATGCACTGTCATATGTTAAGTTAAATGCAGGAGATGACATTTTAAATACAAAAGTTGAATGGGCATTTATTGGGTCATGTACTAATGGCCGCATTGAAGATTTGCGCATTGCAGCAAAAATATTACAAGGACATAAAATCAATCCCACGGTGACTATGTATATTGTGCCGGGTTCAGAAGCCGTGATGAAACAAGCAAAGCTTGAAGGATTGGATACTATTTTTAAAGAGGCAGGAGCAGATTTTAGAATGCCAGGGTGTTCCATGTGTTTAGGCATGAATGATGATAAAGTTCCGCCAGGTGAGCGCTGTATCAGTTCCACCAACAGAAATTTTGTTGGCCGTCAAGGCGTGGGGAGTTTCACACATCTTGCATCACCAGCCACAGTTGCAGCTAGTGCGATTACAGGCAAGATTACTTCCCCTGAAAATTATTTTAACGGGGAAAAATAATGCGAAAAATTGAAGTTATTAAAGGACAAACTATACCTCTTGATATGAACGATGTAGATACAGATTTAATCATTCCTGCACAATACCTTACTGCCGTGACAAAAGCAGGTTATGGAGAAAATTTATTTCGTCGTTTGAAAGAAAACTCCTCTGATTTTATATTTAATCAACCCGCATTTAAAAACGCGAATATATTAATTACCGCAAAGAACTTTGGCTGCGGTTCATCCCGAGAACATGCTGTATGGGCAATACAAGAAGCAGGCATTGAAGCTATCATCGCTGTTTCATTTGCTGATATATTTTTTAATAATAGTTCAAAAAATGGATTAGTATTAATTTCTTTACCTCATGAAATTATTCAAAATATGTTAAACCAATCAAAAACTGGCGAGTATATGTTAACGATCGATATCGCAAATCAAAAAATTAAATCTTCACTTAATGAAGGTTTTGATTTCCAATATGATCCATTTAAAAAGCATTGTTTATTACATGGACTCGATGATTTAGATTATTTATTAAGTTTTAAAAACAAGATAGAGAATTTTAAAAGATGACATTTCAAGTCGCTGTGCTAGCAGGTGATGGCATTGGACAAGAAGTAATGCCGCAGGCTTTAAAAATATTAGATAAAATATCTCATAAATTTCAATATCATTTTGAATTAACACACGCACTCATCGGTGGTGCTGCGTTTGATCAATTTGGCATACATTTTCCTGATGAAACAAAAAATATATGCAATAACGCAGAGGCAATATTATTTGGTTCTGTTGGTGGTCCAATCAAAGATTCCCACTTACCCAAGTGGAAAGATTGTGAAAAAAATTCTATTCTGGCTCTTAGAAAAAATTGCAGGCTTAACATAAATATTCGATTGGCAAAAATTTATCCCGCCTTAAGTGCTCTTTGTCCATTAAAAGAAAAATTAGTTCAATCAGGTTTAGATATTATTATATTTCGTGAATTGATTGGTGATATTTATTTTGGAGAGCACAAACAGTGGACAGAAAATAACTTACGATATGCAAGAGATATTGCAGATTATAACGAATCTCAAATTTCATCGATAGCTCATTTTGCCTTCATGTTGGCGAATCACCGAAAAAAAAGAGTCATCTCTGTTGATAAGGCTAATGTACTAGACACTTCTAAGCTATGGAGAGAAGTGGTTACTGAAGTTTCAAAGCATTATCAAGAAGTTACCTTAGAACATATGCTGGTAGATAATTGTGCGATGCAGCTTTTTATCAATCCAAGTCAATTTGATGTCATTTTAACGTCAAATTTATTTGGAGATATTTTATCCGATGCTGCAGCAGCGTTGCCTGGAAGTTTGGGGCTGATGCCATCAGCAAGTTTAGGCCAGTCGGGGATTGGGCTATATGAACCTTCTGGCGGCAGCGCACCAGATATCGCAGGTCTTGATATTGCAAACCCAATCGCACAAATTTTATCTGTTGCATTAATGTTGAGATACTCTTTTAAGTTGGAAACAGAAGCCCAGGCTATTGAAAATGCTGTGCAAAAAGCATTACATGAGGGTTACAGAACAAAAGATATTGCAATAAATGAAAATGCATCGCTTGAAAAGGTTGTTGGTACATCAGAAATGGGTGATGTAATAGCGTCATTTATTTAACAGAGCATCATTAAATGCTGTCACCTTGGATAAATCATCACTACAGTTCGGTAAAAATCTTAATTCTGTCATCCTGAAAAATTTTCCTCAATTAATCATGAAAAGAAAGATGAGCTTTCAGGAAAATTTATTCAGGATCCAGGAAAAACACTTAATAGAACACGGAGGCAAAATATTCTAACTTGTAATCTGGTTCCTGAATAAATTTTCATGCTCGCTTTTATATTTTTTTGATATCAACAGATGAAAATTTTTCAGGATGACAGGCGTGCGGGGTGACAGTCGTACAGGACTTCTCACACCCTTGATTTTCCTAAGTGCGATTCTCATGTTGTTTCCAATTCCTTGCGCTGTCAAAAAAAATCTGAGACAATTTTTATTGCTGTACTTAATTGATAATTTTAACTTTTTCAGGAGATATATAATATGAAATATGCTATTAATGTTGTTCGTCAAATGGTCATTTTTGTCGCTTTACTTTCTTCTTCTGTTGTATTTGCAATTCCTGATATACAACAAAATGCTTCCATTAATCACTCGGAGTCTGCTGCTAAAAATAAATCCGTTGTGAATATAAACACAGCAGATGCGCAAACAATAACAAGTGCACGATTAAAAGGTATTGGTAAAAAACGCGCTGAAGCAATTGTCGCCTTTCGTTCACAACATGGACCATTTAAATCTATGGATGATTTAAAAAATATAAAAGGTATCAGTGAAAATACAATTAATGCCAATAGAAATAGATTGACGCTTTCTTAGAATGAGTCCAGGAACTAAATGACATAATATCCAAAACTTGGGGTTCAAAGGGCTATAAAACAAGGTTTTTTGACACCCCGAGTTTTTGTATTCATAATGGCAGAATATGGATAACTTAATATCGAATGCCATTGCATTTGGCCTTACAATTGGTGTGATTATACTGTTAAAACCACTCGCATTACGATTGGGGCTTGCAGATGTTCCGGGTGGGCGAAAATCACATGAAGGAAATATCCCGCTTATTGGAGGTATTGCAATATTTGTTGGAATATCTTTCGCTCTTCTCACGCTGAATATTTCATTAAGCCCATATCGATGTCTTATTGCCTCTCTTGCATTATTAGTTGTCACAGGCATATTAGACGATTTCCATGAATTATCGCCACGAACAAGATTATTCGTCCAAATATTTGCAGGTTTTTTAATGGTGTGGTGGGGAAAAAATAGCTTATTATCATTAGGTAATTTATTTAATTTAGGTGAAATTAAGTTAGGTTATTATTTTGCATTCCCCATAACTATTTTTGCTGTTGTTGCAATTATTAATGCCGTAAATATGACAGATGGAGTAGATGGTCTTGCAGGTACATTAAGCTTTATTGAATTATTTTATTTAGGTTGGTTGTGTCACCATGCGCATTTTTGGCCTGATAAATTAATCATTGAACTTGCCCTTTGCGCACTCTTGGGTTTTTTATATTTTAATTTTCCCTTTAAATCAAAAGCGAGTGTTTTTTTGGGCGATAGTGGAAGTATGATGCTTGGATTTATATTGGTTTGGTTTTGTATATATTTATCTCAAGCAGGGCATGTTGCTGCTAATCCTGTCATTTTTTTATGGATAATGTCTGTTCCAATTTTTGAAATTAGTAGTGTTGTTTTTCGCCGTCTTATCCAGAGAATTTCGCCATTCAAAGCAGATAGAGGACACTTGCATTATTATTTATTGGCTAAAAATATGACTTCCTTACAAGTAACATTGGTTATTGGATCATTTTCTGCAGTAATGGGGTTAATTGGGATTTTAGGAGAAAAATTCCTCATCAATCAAAGTATTATGTTTTTCGGGTTTTTTGTATTGTTCGTAATATATTTCAGGATATCACTCAAATATTTCCAATAAAAAATACGTTAATTATTGGTAAAAATGTTAGTGGAGAAGTACGTACTATGCAAGACATATTTGATATATTTATAGTTGATTTGATGGAGGATATAGTTCAGTACAATGGTGATTATCGAAAGATCCATATTAATCGATTTAAAAATGCACTTGGAGAGATATCAGCAGTTTCAGAATTTTATAATACCGTGCCACCTACTGATATTTCAGACTCCCCCACATCTGAAGAAATGAAAACTATTGAAGAAAAATTAAAACTGATTAGACAGGAAATATCAAATGGGGTTTTAGCTAAATTGTCTGATGAAGTGGTAGCTGTCCTTGAAAGTAAATATAGTGATTATCACTTTGGGATGCCGATCAAAGAATATTTAGCCAAATTATATGTTCAAAAAATTTGTTCTGAACACGCCAAAAAAATCAATCAATTTCGCGATAATTTAATCAAAGAAATCATTAAAAATGGCGGTGATTATCTAAAAATATCTATGGATCACTTTAATACTAATGAATTTAAACTCGCTATTGGCAGTACTCCGAAAATAAATGCATTTAATAAGACAGGTATACCTTTTGATTTTGCTGATCCCATTACCCCAGAAAAAATACAAAGTATTGAAGATATGATAGAACCTCTAAGACAAGAAATTTCAAGTAGATTCGCTAGTATCATATCCAAAATTCCAAGAGATGTTATTTCAAATCTGGAAAAAAAATATAATAAATTAAATTTTGAAATGTTGCTTAAGGAACACCTTACTAACACATACTTATTAAAAATCTGTTCTGAGCATGTCGAATTAATGTGGTCTGACAAACTTACAACCGCAAAAAGAGATTTAATATATTCTGTCATTTTAGGTGAGGTAAACTTTCAAAATCGATCTATGAATAATTCAGGTCAAAGTCAAGATTTACCCAGCAGTAATAAATTAAAAAATTCAGAACAAGCATTGGATTCACCCAGAAAACTCTGGTTTAAAAATTCCAGTAATTCTTCCAGTTCACCCAAATTGCCTCGGTTAAAAAGCGCTAGCCAGTTATTGGATTCACCCAGAAGTTCAAGATTAAATAATTCTAATAGCTCGAGCAGTTCAAGCAGTTTAAATAGTTCAAGCAGCTCGCAGGAGTCACCTAAATCAAGCCGCTCCAATAACATGAACCAAGAACCATTAAAGAGTACAAAAAAATTTAAAAATTCTCGTGAAAACATGCGAATGAATAGTTCAAGTAAATTATTAGATTCGCCAAGATCACCTCGAAAAAAAATAACGCCCCCTAAAAATCAAACAATTGATCATCTTTATGGCTATATGGAACTAAAAGATTTTTCAAAGCTCACGACATTTAGTTTTTTTAATGAAATTAAAGATAACAATCAATTTATGAGTAATAGGTCGGAAAATACAAAAAAACTATTAGAAAATAAAAAATGGCGTGATGATTTAGCTCCGCCTTTTAGCGTCAATTCAGTCACAACCACGTTGAATATTATTAATACTATCAGACAAGAATTCATTTCTAATGATAATTATTTAGATCTTATTGATACAAAAATAGAAAATTTGTCTGATTCGAATAAAATCAGTGCGCTTTATAATTTGATCGGATCATATGTTGCAAAAACGATTTCACTGGCATTGTTAGGACATCCTAGAGCTTCGCATATAATGAGTTTGTTTTTACTTGTCTATCCTGAGTACGATACTGCATACCCTGAGAGGTTACATGCAGAAATTACAGGGAAAATTGGGCATCAACATTCAGATTATTTTTATTCGATGATTTCTAGTTCAAGTAAATCTGAGGATTCAGATGATGATGGTTCGGAAAGTGATAATGAGTCTATAAATGATAAAATCTCACCCAGCATGCTTTTTCATGCGATCAATGAAATTGTTAAATCAGAACACTTCTTATACACAGAAGAATTTATTTTACAAAAATTACAACTTAAAGGTTACTCATTTCAAAAAAATATCTATGATGCTTGCGTAGAAATTCAAAGCAGTTCTTTGAGCGATGAGTTTAGTCCTGCGGGAAAAAACTTTTTTAATAAATTGTTAAGAACCCTTGATAAAAATTTTGCCTATCATTCTCCACGTCAGACACATGCAAGCCCGAGAAACTTAGCTTCAAGTTCAAGTGCATCATCCTCTACAAGCCCAAGAAGTGATTCTCATTCGTTAAGTTCTGAACACATTCAAATGGCATCCAGCCTTTTTGTAACATCTCAATCTAAAAGAGATGAATCAAATCAGCTAACTAATACCAAATCAAGCATAACTTTACCTGATTTACCAGCATTGGACGAAGATAGGGAAGATGAATTCTCTAATGCCGATTCAGAAATCGAATCGCCAAAAGGAACCTCAAAAAAAGTAACTGTCAATCATTAGTGTTTGAGTGAATTACCAGATTTAGGTGCCAATTTTGCAATAGCTGGGTTTTGATGCGATTGAATCAACACTGTGGATGCAGGGTCATTGTAAGCTGGTCAAGGTCAGGATTGTTTTTTAGCTGATATTGTTTTTAAATTGTGATATGCCGTTCTGAATATGCGCTAACGCATCTTTGAAATCGCCTTATTCAAATAAACGGGCAAACGTCTGAAAATGTTTATTTCTTTCAAGAAAATCATCATTGTTACCAGCTTCATTACTGCGGTCTATTAAATATTGTGCAATGTCTGAAACAATCGTATTATACCTTCGCATACTTTACCTCTATATGCCTGAGTATAGTATTAAAATATTAATTTATTATTAATTCCCTTTGTGTTTTTGATTATTTTTATTTATGATGATTGAGCAATTAGCTGATAATGAATATGAAAAATGGATAAAATCCAATAAATTTGACCGTTTTTGGAATGGTGATGCTTCATTATGGACTAATAATGACGAAAATCGTTGGGTGGGATGGTTAAAACTACCTATTCTAACTGATCATGACTTTGATAAAATTCGCCTGATTTCAGCAGATCTCAAGAAAATCGGCTGCAAATATATTGTGTTGTTAGGTATGGGTGGATCAAGTTTATGTCCAGACATGATGGCTAACATATTTAATCAACAAGCCTCAATTTATCCAAAATTATTTGTTTTAGATTCAACTGATCCAACACAAATATTAGCTTTAGAACAAAAGATAGATTTAAAACAGTCGTTTTTTATAGTATCAAGTAAATCAGGTAACACGTTAGAAACAGCATTCCTAAAAACACATTTTTATGAAAAATTACAAAAAATTTATGGTAAAAACAATGTGGGAAACTATTTTCTTGCTATAACTGATCCTGGATCAACGTTAGATATACAAGCAAAAGCTGAGCATTTTAAAGCCACATTTTATGGCCTTTCATCAATTGGTGGCCGCTATTCTGCGTTGTCTCATTTTGGTATGGTTCCTGCAGGTTTAAGCGGAGTCGATATTAAAACATTGTTAAAAAATGCACAAAAAACTTATGAACAATTTAAACACAGCAATTCTCACCATCAAAATCCAGCAATACAGTTAGGCATTTTATTAGGTGTATGTGCCGGTCAAGGAAAAAATAAACTGACACTTATTTTATCTCCTCAAATACAATCATTAGGTGCTTGGCTTGAACAATTAATTGCAGAATCTACGGGTAAATCAAGCAAAGCAATTATTCCCATCGATGGTGAACCCTTAGGTGAGGTAGAATCCTATAGTTTAGATAGGGTGTTTGTCTCCATTACAATACCTCCAAGCTCTAACGAAGAAAAAGCTCAACATCAAACCATCGAAAAAAAATTACATCAATTAGAGCAGGCAGGGCAAATTATTATAAGATTAAAAATGCCTGATATTATGCATATCAGTGTGGAAATGTATCGTTGGGAAATTGCAACTGCTGTTGCATCAAGCATCATGGGAGTAAATCCTTTTAATCAGCCTGATGTGGAATCAACAAAAAAAAGAACCTCAGAAATTATGCGTTTGAATAATAAACTAACACAATCAGATTCAAAAATCGCTTCAGAAAATATTTACTCATCAAAACATTTAACGATTTATGCTTACACTAATGCAACGTTGAAATCACATGATTTACTGGCAATATTAAAAGCATTTATTACGCTTCTTCAACCTGAAGATTATTTTAATATATCTGCATTCATTGAAATGTCAGAACAAAACAGTGAAATTTTACAAGACATACGAATACTCATCCGAAATTATATAAAGGTTGCAACTTGTTTAGGATTTGGCCCTCGCTTTTTGCATTCTACAGGGCAAGCGCATAAAGGCGGCCCCAATACCGGATTGTTTTTACAAATTACCACTGATTATCCTGATGAGCATAAAATTCCAATATTGAATACATCATTTGCAAATGTCATTTCTGCACAAGCTCAAGCTGATTTAGACGTATTAGTTAATTTATCAAGAAGGGTTATGAGGGTGCATATTCATGGAAATGTTTATGAGGGATTAGTTGAATTAAGAAATATAATAGAAAATATTGTGTCAAAATAAGGCCATTTTTTATTAAGAAGACAGTCCCTGGAGAGTCGTGGCTAAATATTAAACAGTATTCTCATTATTCATATTAGGAGATTTTAAAAATATATTAGCAGAGCATTGGGATGTTGAAGACATCTTGTCTGCAATACTTTCCACCCAAGAACTCATTTCAAGATTTGAACTGACAAGATTGTTTAATAATTGTTTCAAATGTTCTTGTTTTTTTAAGTTGGTGACATCTTTTGCGCGATTATGTTCTAATAGCGTATTAATTTTTTGACAATTATTTTTAATATTTTTAACTTTATTGGATAATTTTTTAAGATCTTTTTCATTACAAACTGAATTGTCTGTTGGTATAGCAATGGATTGTAAATGAAAATTAGTACGATTAAATAATAATCGAGTTTTTAATAATAAATGAGAAGCCTCATCAAGAAAATAGCTCTTACCGTATACGTATTTGATAATTTTGTTGTCGATAAGCTGCCCCCAGTAGACTAATTTATCCCAAATGCTAGCAGCGCTTTCAGCTAAAACACCTAATCCAATGGTGATAGCCATAAATGCTGAAGCACACTCTGCATTAATGGTTGAGACTAAGGGTTTACCTTGCCAAACGAGCCTTGAAAATCCACTGATTAAAATATCGTAAAAGTACAAGACAGTTGCACTGACAAGCGATGCAATAATAACAATTGCAATCATTCGCATGGGATGCCGGGCGGTTAATATCTGCATTCAATATGGGTTACCTTTTCGCAAAATCAACTATCTAATGACGATAATACCTCTCAAGATAGCCCCGGTAAAGAGGTTAATATTTTCTATTTACAGCAGGTGATAAGTTGCTTAGAATAGGCCACTTTCTAGTAGTCATCCATAATGCTGGCGTAGCTCAGTTGGTAGAGCAACTGATTTGTAATCAGTAGGTCCTCAGTTCGAATCTGAGCGTCAGCACCAATTTTATAAGCCTTTTAGAGATTTTTATAAGGGATGAGTTTTCACAATAAGATAGCAGAATAATAGGCTAGTTCTCAAAATAGTTTTCATGGTTTGATTTATTACAGCGAGACTTGTGCATTATATGAAGAATATTAGGATGATATTTTGACTATGATAAAGATTTGACGCTTAAACTGATTGTACCAATGGCTTGATTTTTAATATCTTGACCGTAATAAATTTTCCTTGTTTATCAAAAACGTATGCAACCGTTGCTATTCCAACAGATTTACATGCAACGCAGGGGCCATCTCTTAGTTCTTGTTGAAAAACGAGCTTTATACTGTCATTTGATAAATATTCTTTAGGAAATGGAGTTTGAAATGGTTTTGACCAAGCGATAAAAGTTGTTAAAGTTAATTCAGGATATCTTTTTTTTAACCTAATATAGTATTGGGTTGTAGCTACTAATTTTTCATCTTGAGTTAATTTAATTAGATCACCGGGTTTATCTACTATAAAAAATTCAGTTTGATCATCAGCTAAAGTGACAATTGTAAAGACTGATATATTTTTAGAATATATTCGCATTTCTTGTGGAGGATAACCTGTGTTTTCTCGAATGAGATATGCTTGGTAACAGGATTTATCATATCTCATTTTTTGATTCATGCAAGGCCATTGTTTCGCAATCTCATCGGCTAGATATCTCGTTTCAGGAAACGCACAGATATTTCCATAGTATTTTTCACATTTTTGTATTTGTTGGATATCGAGGGGATTTTTTAAGCTGGCTATAATACTCTCAGCAAATGCATTAGATGATAATAGTAACAGTCCAAGAAAAAAAAAGTAAATTTTGTAGCCATATTTCATGAGATGTCGCCGTAATTTTAATCAATAATATACCTAGTTTTTACGATCAGGTCTACCTGCCTATAAAATCGATATTTTTAGAACGATAAAGTTTGACTTACAAATAACATGTTTTATATTAGAAACATAAAGTCTTTTCCAAGCAATATATGATGTGATTTAACTTTGTTTTTAGTAATAAAAAGAAGAGGGTTGCTTTGCCAATTTTTAAAAGCGTAAATTTATTACGCGATGATAATCTATGATAATCTATTAATGTTTTTGCTTTAAGTGATTTTAGAGATTTCAAATAATCTTGGAAAGCCTCTCCTGAGCTAAAGCTGTATGTTTACCCCCGCATTTACAGGGCAAGAGCAAATGCTTGTGCTGGGGTATTTTACGTGGTTTGATGCGTATGAAAGTGTTAAAATATTGAAATTTTTTAAGAATTTTTGCTATAATCGTTTTCAATTAATTTGAATTCATGAGGCAATATATGCAAGAAGGTTTGAAGGATTTTCCAAAGGGATTTAATGTTAAAACGGTTACTGGAAAATGCTATAACAATATACAAATTGTTCCAACTATGACTATTTCTGATTTGAAAAATAAAATGTCTCAAGATTTTAATATTCCACTGGATCAAATAGTAAAGTTTACATTTTGTGCAAAATCATATAAAGACGACGTCACGTTGGGCGATATTCACTTGGTTCATAAAAATAATTTAAGTCTTATTGGATTCGTATTTATTCATTTAAAAAATCCTGAAAATGTTAATGGTATAACCTCCAATTCTGATGTATCGAAATTAGGCGGCCAACGGTATACACAATTTGACGCAACCACAACCACAAATATCAGTACAAACAAATCTGAAGCTTCACAGAATAATAACTCCAGTAGTTATAATATGTAATTTATTCCAAGTTAAAAAAAACACACTTCGGCGGGGTTTTTTATACCCGTTACATTTGCGAATTAATCTTATGCTGAAAAACAAAATTAAATAACTCACCTTATGCAGCAAAATTCAGCAAGAGCGAAGAAAGCAGATGGCATGCTTGAGTAGTCGAGAGCATGCCATCTCCTTTATGCCAAGTGAGGTCAGTCGACAGAGGCGAAAACCGTAAAATACAAGGATGTATTTTACGATCACAGGGATGTAGGTTTGTTTTCGCACTGTCGACTGACCTCGTATTTACATCTCCTGCGTAAGGTGAATTAAATAAGAAGAAATAGAAAAAATCTATGCCCAAAATTCAATGCTCAGTAAATGACTACACTGGTGTGATTACAATTAAAAATCATATGTACGATATGATTTCAAATTCGAAGTAAGTGTATGTTAAACTTACTTCTATTTTATTACAGGTTTTATTATTGATTGTATCTTTAAAAGGAGAAAAACATGGCTCAAGATAAAAAAACACAAGCAGCAAATGAATATCAAAAAAGTGAAGCAATATGTGAACAGTTTGAAAAGATGCTTAAAACCAAGAATTACCCAGAACAGTTTATCACTATAAACAATAATTAAACTCTCCCACTTTATAGTAAATTTTTTGCAGAGTATGAATTATGTATTTACAAATAGGCACTGGAAAAATTTATTATGAATTGAGCCGTAAAAAAATGTCAAAAAAAATTTTTCCAAAACTATTTGTTATCCCAGGCGGCCCAGGTTTAGATCATTCTACGTACAAACTTTATTCAAAGTCATTAGAAGATTTTTCTCAAGTTATTTATCATGATCCAAGAGGGTGCGGTAAAAGCAAAAGATTTGATTTAAAAAATTATCAAATTGAAAATAATGCTGATGATTTAAATCAATTAAGAAAGCATCTGGGTTACAGAAAAATCTCCTTGTTAGGTACATCTTATGGTGGTATCACAGCTCTTTGTTATGCGTTAAAATACCCAGAAACAATAAATAAATTAATATTAGTTGCAACAACACCCAGTTTTCGGTTTATTAAATTAGCTAAATTAAACCTAAAACAGCGAGGAACACGAGAACAAAAATCGATTGCAAAGCATTTGTGGGCAGGAAGTTTTACAAGTGATCGTCATGCAAGTGACTTTTCACGCAAAATGCGTTCACTTTATTCTGTCAAGGCAGATAGTCTTAATATTCCTTACAGAAAAGAAAAAATATTCTCTCATAAAGTACTTAATAAAGGATTCGCCACATTTTTACAGTCATTTAATTTTGAACCTTATCTTCATAAGATTCATTGTCAAACACTTATTCTAGCAGGAAAAAATGATTGGATGACACCTCCTCAACTATCAAAAATAATGGCTAAAAAAATTCCACATGCAAAATTAACAATTTTTAACCAATGCGGTCATTCGGTTGCTATCGATAAACAAAAAGAGTACATAGAATTAATCAGAAATTTTTTGATCGAAAAATAGCAGGGCAAATTAATATTAAATTCTAAAATAAAAACTCTATCCATAATGCCCAATAAATATTCCTGTGATAAACACTAACACTCCACCCAGAATGACCTGAAATGCAGCATTTAAGAAAGGAGTATCCATATAGCGGTTTCGTATCCATGCAATAATACCTAGTTCTAATACGACAATAATAATGGCAATAGTTAAGGCAAGTCGAAAGCTAGCAATTAAAAAGGGAAGGGTATGGCCTAATCCTCCGAGTGTTGTCATTGCTCCTGTAATCGTACCGCGTAAAGCAGGGCTTCCTCTTCCTGTTAAGCTGCCATTATCTGATGCAGCTTCAGCAAAAGCCATAGAAATTCCTGCTCCAAATGATGCCGCAAGTCCAACCAAAAAAGAATCAGTAGATGAATGTGTTGCCATAGCTGCAGCAAAAATGGGTGCCAAGGTGGATACCGAACCATCCATTAAACCAGCAAGCCCAGGTTGAATGATTTGTAATAAAAATACTCGATGTTCTGTTTGTCTTTCTTCAGTCTTTGCTTCAACAGTTAATAAACTTTCTTCTAAATGTCTGGCCTGAGATTCATGTTTTTCTTCTTCAGTGGCAAGATCGCCTAATAATTGCCGTAATGATGTATCTTGAGTTTGCTTTGCGGCTTGATGATAAAATCGTTGACTTTCTAATTCCATGATGGAAACTTGTTGCCGGATTTTTTCAAGATTCATCGGTTGGCCTAACCATATTGATGAACGTGTCATAAATCCTTTTACATCCGATCTGCGAATCATTGGAATAAATTCACCAAACTTTTTGCGGTATAGTTCAATTAGCCTATGACGATGGCCGCTTTCTTCTTTCGACATTGCTCGAAAAATTTTTTCTGAATTAGGGTAGGTTTCTTTTAAATATTCAGCAAAATTAAGATAAGTTAATTCGTCATCTTCTTCTAATGAAATAGCAAGTGCCAAAACTTCTTGCTCAGAAAGCTCCGAAAAGTTTCTCATTCAATACCTCTTTATTTTTCAATCGAACGTAAATCAATGACAAACCGATATCTTATATCACTTTTTAAAATGCGTTGATAAGCGAGATCAATATTTTGAATTGGAATAATTTCAACGTCTGAGGTGATGTTTTTTTCAGCGCAATAATCTAGCATTTCTTGTGTTTCACTGATTCCGCCGATAAGCGAACCTGCAATTTGCTTATTGCCACCAATTAAGGCAAAAGGTTTGAGTGATAATTCATGCTCAGGCACGCCAACCACTACCATAGTACCTTTTGTTCGTAACAAATTAAGATATTGATTGATATCATATTTTGCTGAAATCGTCACCAATAATAAGTCAAAGTATTGGGTGTATTTTTCTAAGTTTTGAGGGTTTGTTGTAAGTATAAAATGAGTTGCGCCTAATTTTTTAGCATCATTTTCTTTTGAGGGTGATGTACTTAAAAGTGATACTTCAGCTCCCATGCTTGATGCAAGTTTTACACCCATGTGTCCAAGGCCGCCTAGCCCAACAATGCCAACACGTTTACCAGGCCCAGTGTGAAATCTTTTTAAGGGTGAATAAGTGGTAATGCCTGCGCATAGTAAAGGCGCAGTATTTGCTAATGTCAATTTAGAAGATATTCTCAAAACATAATTTTCATTGACCACGATATGATTGGAATAACCTCCATAAGTAGGAGTTTTTAAATCTTTTTCTGTGCCGTTGTAGGTTAACGATAAATGCCCTTCACAAAATTGTTGTTCTGATTGTTGGCAATTATGACAATTTCCACATGAATCTACAAAACATCCTACACCTGCAATATCATCAATTTTAAATTTTGACACTTTGTTTCCAACGTTGACTATCTTTCCAACAATTTCATGGCCCGGAACCATGGGATAAATTGATCCACCCCATTCGTCCTTAGCTTGGTGTATATCAGAATGACAGATGCCGCAAAAAAGTATTTGAATATGAACATCATAAGGCCCGATATCGCGGCGAGAAAAATCAAAAGGTTCAAAAGCAGAAGCGGGGGATTTTACAGCGTATCCTTTGGTGAAAATCATAGGTTCTCCTAAATCAATGATGTAAGATCATAGCATTTTCCGCTCAAAATAACATACCTTGGCCATCCTTTAAGCGTTAAGCCGCTAAAAGAACTCCATCCACATTTCGTTTTTAAGTAAGATGGGTTAACCGTTTGAGTTTTATTAAGATCGACTAATACAATATCATTTGACTCGTGAAGTTGAAAAATTTCTTTGGGTTTTTTATAAGTCAGTGAAAGTATTTTTTCAAGCGAAATTTTCCCCTGATGATATGCATTTAATAATAAGGGCAGGGTTGTTTCAATTCCTGGCATGCCAGAAGGGCATTGTCCATAAGGTAGCGATTTTTCATCTAGTGTATGTGGTGCATGATCAGAACCTATAGTATCAATAGTGCCATCATCTATTGCTTGAAATAAGGAAGATTGATGCGATTCTTCTCGAAGCGGTGGATTTACTACGGCTTTTCCATGTAATGTAGAATAATAACTTGTATTTAAAAATAAATGATGAGGTGTGGTTTCTGCATAGACAGGCAACCCTTCTTGTTTGGCTTTTTTGATACAATTAATCTCATCTTTTGAGCTGACATGTAATATATATAATTTTGTATGATATTTCCGACAAAGTGATATGGCCTTTTCGACAGCGCTTAGCGCAACGTCGATGTTTCTAATGTTAGAATGATCCGCATAATTATTGGCAGATATCTGTTTTTTGCGTGTCTGAAGTATAGCCTCATCTTCTGCATGTACTGCCACAATTAAATTTAAATCACTTGCAATTTTAAATACTGCATGAAGACTTTCGTCATCATCAATAACCAAATTGCCTGTGCTGCATCCCATAAACACCTTAATTCCAATAATTTCATGTTGAACTAGTGAAATTTGATCTAAGTGTTGTTTATCAGCACCAAAAAATAAATGATAATGTAAGGGAATGTTAGCCTGTATTAATTGTGCATCGATAAGCGATTTTTTTTCATGCAAATATTTTTTTGTGATAGTGGGGGGGAGGGTATTTGGCATGTCAAATACTGTAGTGTATCCACCTGAAATAGCGGCTTTGGAAGCGGTAATCCAATCTTCTTTATGCTCTAAACCAGGTATTCGAAAATGAACATGTGGATCAATTAATCCTGGAAATACAGTCAATCCTTTTGCATCTAAACAATCATCAATTTTATTCGAATAAGAAAGCTCGACGGATTTGCCATGAATATCTTGAGCATTAATTATCTTTAACATGGTAAAGACTCATTCAATAGCAATGCTAATATGGCTTGTCTTACAATGACACCATTTTTGGCTTGTTGAAAATAATAGGCATAGGGCGAATGATCAATTTCTGCGGGAAGTTCTTCGAGTCTTGGTAGAGGATGTAATATTTTCAGGTTGTCTTTTGCATCTTTTAATAAGCCTGATGACAATTTAAAATTTTCACAGAATTGCTCTGAATTTGCGATGCGTTCTTTTTGAATTCGAGTTATATACAATATGTCTAACTTGGACATAACTTCATCCAAAGATTCATGGATTGAATACTTTATTCCCTGAGAGTCTAATTTTTGAATAATTTCAGGAGGTAATGCAAGCGATTTTACCGCAACAAAATAAAACGTCATGTTAAATAATGAACAGGCATCAATGAGTGAATGAATAGTACGAGCATGTTTTAAATCACCCGTAATACCAATGGAAAGTTGTTCTAATTTATGTTGGCATTCCTGTATAGTGTATAAATCTAATAAGGCTTGAGTAGGATGTTGATTGGCGCCATCGCCTGCATTTATGACAGGACACCGAGACACATGCGCTGCAAGTGCTGCACTTCCTGATTCAGGGTGACGAATGACCAACGCATCCGCGTAAGAAGAAATGACGTTTATTGTATCCGATAATGATTCGCCTTTTTGAGTGGACAATGAGCGGCTATCTGAAAATCCAATGTTTTGTGCACCCAAACGAAGTGAGGCGGATTCAAATGATAAGCGTGTTCGGGTAGAAGACTCAAAAAAACAATGGGCGATAATTTTATTATTTAAAAGCGTTGGCTTTGGATGTAATTTTAATTGTTGAGCTGTTTCTAGCACTAATTGAAGATCGCTTTTTTTAAATTTATCTAATGAAAGTAAATGTTGATGATAAAAACGATTGGTTGTCATGAATATAAGTCCTGGTTCTTGACGATCTCACCGATAGAATAAACAGGAATATTTTTTTCTTTTAAATTAATTAAGCATTGCAGCATTAATAAAGCTTTTTGTACATTGGCAATCAAGGGAACATGGTGGTCAATGGCAAGCCGTCTAATTTTGTATCCATCTGATTGTGTGTTGGGTCTATCTGAACTTGGAATATTAATAATCATATTCACTTTTCGTTGAGTAATAATAGTTTGAATGTTGGGTTCTTGATTCTCAGAAGACTTGAAGACAAAATAATTTTTAACCCCGTTTTTTTCAAGAAAGGCATGAGTGCCATCCGTGCTGTGTATTTTCCAGCCAATAGATTCGAGTGTTTTTAAGTGTGTTAAAAATTTTGTTTTGTGTCCATCTGCAATTGAAACTAACAGTGTTTTTTCAGCTACATTTTGTTCGGAGGCAAGCCATGACAACCAAAAAGCTTGTTCTAAATTTTCACCTAAACAAGCGACTTCTCCTGTTGATGCCATTTCAATATGTTGTACAGGATCAGCGCCTTTTAATCGTTGATATGAAAATTGAGGAACTTTAACTCCCACATAATTTAATTCCAGGGTTTCATATCGCCCGATAGAATGAGTAAATTGATTGAGTAAAATTTTAGTGGCGATTTGTATAAAATTGGTGTTAGTAACTTTAGAAACAAATGGTAGAGAGCGAGATGCGCGCAAATTACACTCTATCACTTGAAGATGATTTTGTTTGGCAATAAATTGAATATTAAAAGGCCCAGTAATATTGAGCGCTTTTGCAATTTTTCGTGAAATATTTTTTGCACGGCGAATAGTTTCCAAATATAAATTTTGTGGAGGTAATACGACAGTTGCGTCACCTGAATGAACACCTGCATTTTCAATATGTTCACTAATCGCATCGATGATGATGTTTCCTGAATCTGCAACGGCATCAATCTCAAGTTCTTTGGCATCTTCGATAAATTTTGAAATAACCACAGGGTGTTTAGGCGATACTTCGAAAGCTAATGTAAGAAATTCATCAAGTTGAGCATCATCACGTGCAATATTCATTGCAGATCCTGAAAGGATATAAGAAGGTCTAATAATGATGGGATATTGGTGTTGTGCAACAAACTTTTTTGCAGATTCAATTTCAGTGGGGTTTACTTTTATCCAAGGTGGTTGATCAATATTCAACGTGTGTAATAGTGCGGAAAATTTTTCTCTATCTTCTGCATTATCAATATTGTTAGCTTGTGTGCCTAATAGTGTGTGACCTAAGCGAGATAAAGGAAGGGCAAGATTATTGGCAATCTGTCCACCCACAGAAACAATAATGCCATTTGATTTTTCAAACTCTACGATATCTAACACACGTTCGAGTGTGAGTTGTTCAAAATACAAGCGATGCGATTCATCATAATCTGTAGAGACGGTTTCTGGATTAGAATTAATAATAATGGATTGTTTACCGCATTCTTTTAATGTTCTTGATGTATTTACAGCACACCAATCAAATTCAACGGATGATCCGATAGAATAGGGGCCAGAACCTAAAACAATAATAGAATCATGGCCCGTTGGAAGGATGTCATTTTCAGCACCGTGATAAGTCAAATATAAATAATTCGTTTCAGCTTCAAATTCGCCCGCGAGTGTGTCAATTTGTTTTACCGATGGAGCAACGTCTAAGGCTTTTCGATTTTGGCGAATTTCTTGTTCTGTTTTGTCGAATAAAATGCCAAGTGCACGATCAGAAAATCCGAATTGTTTGTAGGAGATAAAGTCTTGTTTTGAAAATTTCTGTTTACTTTTTTGATCTTTAATTTGGTTTTCAAGTATTGCGATCGACTGAACATGATGTAAAAACCATGGATCAATTTTACTTAATGTATAAGCATCTTCGAGTGTGCCATTATTCAAAAAGTATTGATAGAGAGCAAAAAGACGTCTATCTGTGGGGTGTTCAATTTCATCAGTCACGTGATAAATTTGTTGGGGATAGTCACTCAAACATGTTGCACCAATGTTTAACATGCCGACAGCTTTTTGTAATGCTTCAGGAAATGAACGGCCGATAGCCATCACTTCACCGACGCTTTTCATTTCCGATCCAATTTTTCTGCCGGCACTTCGAATTTTGTGTGTATCCCAACGTGGAATTTTAATCACAATATAATCAAGTGCAGGTTCAAAAAAAGCGCAAGTTTTGTTGGTAATGCTATTGATGATTTCGTGGAGTAACCAACCTAAGGTTAATTTAGCGGCAACGTAAGCAAGAGGATAACCTGTCGCTTTAGAGGCTAATGCGCTTGAGCGTGATAATCTTGCATTTATTTCTATCACCCTATAATCAAAATTAACCGGGTTTACAGCAAATTGAATATTGCATTCTCCAATAATATTAAAATGTTCCGCGGCTTTTAATGCAATATTTCTCAATAGCTGATGCTGATGGTTTGTTAATGTTTGTGCAGGCGCTACAACGATACTTTCACCGGTATGAATTCCCATCGGATCCATGTTTTCCATGTTGCAAATCGTTAATTTATTGCCAGCGCTATCGCGAATAATTTCATATTCGAATTCTTTCCAACCTAAAAGATATTCTTCAATTAATATTTGAGGGCTGCCTGCAAAACATTCTTGAGCTCTTTGTTCTAATTCTGTTTCGTTATTTATTTTTCCTGATCCTAATCCGCCCAATGAAAACCCAGAACGTAGCATGACAGGGTATCCAATGTTTTTTGCAGCTGTAAGTGCGCTTTGAACATCGGTGACACAAAAACTTTTAGGCGACTGAATATCTATAGAAGATAATGCATTTTTGAATGCTTCCCTGTCTTCTGTTTGCCTTATAGAAGCAATCGAAGTTCCAAGGACGGTGATTTTGTGGGTTGAAAATACACCGGCTTCTTCGAGTAAAAATCCTAAATTTAATGCTGTTTGCCCGCCAAACCCTAATAAAATTCCGTCAGGTTTTTCTTTTTCAATGACAGCAGTGGCGTATTGCAAAGTGAGAGGATAATGATATACAGCGTCAGCCATATTATCATCAGTTTGAACGGTAGCGATATTGGGATTCATCAATATAATTTTTATGCCTTCTTGTTTTAAGGCTTTGATTGCTTGTGATCCTGAATAGTCGAATTCTCCTGCTTGTCCGATTCTAAGACCGCCTGATCCTAAAATTAAAATTTTATTAAATTTTAATTTGGAACGCTGTTTATCCATGATTTTTTTCTCGAGTAATCAAATGATAGAATTTTGAAAACAACCATTCGGTGTCAAGAGGGCCTGGACATGACTCAGGATGAAACTGCACGGCAAAAAATGGTAATGATTCGTGTGCGATGCCTTCAATACTTTGATCATTTAAGTTTCTGAATGTGACTTTCCAATCTTTGGGTAATGTTTTTTCATCTACTGCATAACTGTGATTTTGTGAGGTGAGATAACAGTGTTTTGTTTCAACATCCATACAAGGTTGATTATGTGAACGGTGTCCGAACGGTAATTTATAGGTTTGTGCGCCAACTGCTAATGCCATTAATTGTGTTCCTAAACAAATTCCAAATATCGGTTTACGTTTTGTCATTGCTTTTTGTATGATGGTGATGGATTCTGTGCAATGTTTTGGATCACCCGGGCCATTTGAAATGAAAACTGCATCAAATGGTTCTTCAGTAAAATCATAATTATAAGGTACGCGCTTTAACCGAATGGGAAATTTCAATAAGTGACGAATGATATTTTTTTTAATTCCACAATCCATGATAATAATGGTTTTATCGCCTGCTCCATAATATTCCGGTTTACTAATACTGACTGTTTTAATCCAATGAATACCGCCAAAATCTTCAAATTGAATTGCATCAGAATGTTGAGCCGGCATAATTGCACCGGGTATAACGCCTTTTAATCGGAGTCTTCGTGTAATTGCGCGAGTATCTGCATGAATAAGCGTTGGAATATGGTGAGCTTTTAACCATTCAAATAATGATTGAGTTGCCGTATGATTGGAATGAAATGCGGCGAGTTGCGACATAACAACGCCTTTGACATGAATGGATGCTGATTCCCATGTGTTTTGATCAGAGACACCGTAGTTTCCAATAAGTGGGTAGGTAAATACAAGAATTTGACCGGCATAAGAAGGATCGGTTAAAGATTCCACATAACCTACCATTCCTGTGTTGAATACTACTTCACCAAGCGAAATATTTTGTTGAGCAAAGGGGGAAAATCCGAAAAATTGTTCGCCGGTCTCGAGAACGAGTTTGGCTGGAACATAAGTCTCTGGGTTGGTCATAGTCCTATTTATATATAATCTTTAATGAATCGGGATATTGTATCCTAAGTTATTGATAGGTGCTATATATTTATGGCAAACGCACTTAGGAAAATCAAGGGTTTGAGTTGTCCTGTGTGCTTGTCTTCCCGGAAAATTTTTCTCTATTGCAATACAAAAGAAAATCGTGCTTACAGAAAAATTTATCCGGGATCTAGAAACAAGTGAGAATATTTCTCACCTGATATTTATTGACACTTGCTTCTGGGCCCCGGATAAATTTTTGTGGGCGCTTATCTTTCTATTTAAAAACAGTGAACAAAAATTTTCCGGGGTGACAGAATTTTTTGAGAGTCTAAAACCATTGTTTTTTCTAAGGGCGATTACCGTGTTATATACCCCCAGTTAGGTTAGGCGGTGAAGCACCTTGGGTATTTTGATTTAATGTACTTTGTGTCGCATCAGGCTGTAAAACCTGACTATTGCTAAATTGTGTATAGAGATTAGAGCTATTATTAAAATTAGAAGCTGATGAAGTTGAATTTGATAATGTAGAAGTTGTTTTAGGAAGGCTGCTGCTGAGAGTCGTTGTAGTGGTTGTCGTTGTTGCTTGGTTTTGTGAATTTAGCATGGAGTTAGTTTGCACGTTTGAAGCAAAAATAGAAGCTTTTGTTAAGTCAGTAGTTGTAGTGTAATTAGTATAACTTGATGAAGTGCTTTGACGTAAATTGCTTCTTTCAAGATTGCCTGTTGAATTCTGTAAAGATGAATAATGATTTACTGCAACAGTTGGAAAATTAATGTCTGGAAATTTACTTTTTATTTTATGTAGTAATGTGTTCATTTTTGTGCGGTAATCATTTATAAGAGTCCGATGCTTCACAAGACTGGGAACATACGTTAATATCGAAGTTTGATTTTCCTCAGCCTTTTTTCTATTGGTTTTTTGAGCTTGCCATGGATCGTTAACAAAATATCCATTTTGAATGTTCTGAGCGCGCTCTTCCCAATCAGGATATAAAAAAGGTGTTTCGAATCCTTTGTCAAATTCTCTTGTCCAATAGCCTTTTTCTTTTTCACTTATCAGCCAATTTGCATAATCATTATTGGTTAAGTTATCTTTTCGCAACTCACTGGGTTTATTTTTCTGTATTTTGGTATATGCTTTTCGAGCATCTAATTTTTTTAATTGATTGTCTAATTCTTCCGATAATAAATTTGAATTTTGTTCTATATACTCTACAACATCTAAATTCATTCCCTCATAGGCTGCAACCATTGGAAATATCCCATCGTCATTGGGTTCTTTAAACGTAGTTAATCAATTTTTTTGTTTTTTCTAAATTTCCCTCTGATAAAGCGATGATTAATTTATTTTGTAGAGAAATAGATGTGAGTTTTTGTATTTCCTGACGCAGTTCCATTACTTGATTTAAAAAAGGCTGTACTTTGAGCTGCTGATGATACTTATGAATTTCATTTTCAAACTGAGGTGCAGTTTTTCTTAAAATTTCCAAAGGAGTTTTTTGGTCATCATTTGTTTTCTTAATATTAAACCCCTTTTCCATAAAGGAGGTTATCAATAATTTGTTGTTGGAAGGATCATTTAACCCAATTTTTGTCACTAAATAATGTAGCGCTGTATTTCCAGTATTATCTATTTGATCTACGTCAAGAGTTGGATATTTAAGTAAAAGCGCTATATTATCGAGTTGATTTTTTTCAATTAATGCCATTAAAAGATTCCTCTTAGGTTTCTCAGTTGTTGGCATCAACATGTTTGGATTAATTTTATCTGAATATGTTTCAAGTAAAAATTTAACCATTGACTTTTTGCCATCATCTACGGCTTTTGTAATTAAATGATTTAAATTAAATTGATTAGAGTTAATTAATAAAGTTATCGCTTCGAGTCGCTCATCATTGTAAGCTATATCCAATAGGTTTTCTTCAAGTGAATTAGAATTTGATGTATTGCGCTCAAATATATTGAGAGTTAATAGAGTCTTTAGGGCTTTCAGTTTGTTATTTTTAATAGCAATACCTGCTAATTCTACCGTTGCTATAGCCCCTAATGTTATAAGGTCTGTAATACAATTGCTGTCATCATCGTTAATAGCTACAAGGAGTATTTTTTGTAAATCTGTATTATCTAAATTAAATGCATCCTTTAGTAATTTTAACGTTTTTGTTTTATTAGGAGCACTATAAAGATTATTTCTTTTAAGAATAATTAAAATGAGGGAATGTCCCTTATCATTTTTAACACAATTTAAATGAGCAAAACTTTTGAGTTCTTTTGATTCCCATGATTGAAAATAGTCTTGGAGTTTCTGAATAGTTGTTTCAATCATAAAAGCGGTGCCGTGCTCGCATACTAATTCTAATAATGTTTTGTCATCTTTTAATTTCGCAATTAAAAGTCTGTTGTCTTGTGTTAAAAGCTCTTTAAATTTCGAGTCATTTTTGACTTTTGATTTAAAGGTTGAAACTAATTCATCTGCTAGCCTTTGTGAATAATATAAATCTTTGTCTATATCGAGGTTATTTTGATGATTTTTTATAAAATCTTTTATAGTGGCAAGAATAGGGGAGTTTGACGTAATAATATGTTTTTTAACAGGGCTATAAGCCTTTATATTAGGATACCTTTCATAATATGCGTCTCGTTCGCAAAAAATAGGTTCGTTACTCTGAAGGCCTGTAACTATTACAGGATCAAGCATTAGT
>Ga0207667_10000560_pt1 | contig 48701 bp, 49 predicted proteins | sample KBSCornC52_FD_184301 | JGI IMG/M metagenome (GOLD analysis project Ga0207667, IMG submission 184301) | Corn rhizosphere microbial communities from Kellogg Biological Station, Michigan, USA - KBS Corn C5-2 (SPAdes) (version 2) | ecosystem: Host-associated > Plants > Roots > Rhizosphere > Soil ... | reverse complement strand
GGCGTATCCGCCCCCCTTGACCAGAGAGAAGAACGCGGTCGCTTGGAGATCGACGGGCACCTTGGGGATAGAGGCCGCGGTGCTGAAGAGCACCGCTCCGCCGGTGGCCGACGGCGAGCGCGAGGTGTAGACCCCGCCGCCGATCGAGACCTCGGCCGAGGCGGGGGCCGCGAGGGCCAGGGTGAGCGCGCACGCGAGAAGTGGTAGGAGCCGCATGCCCCGAGATGTTAGTCGTACAGGGGGCCCGGGCCTCGTCGCCAACCTGTGAGGATAATGCCAACCGTCGAACAGGTCCGCGAGTCGCTCGCGGTGGTCAAAGATCCCGAACTCGATATCCCGATCCTCGACCTCGGATTGGTCTACGATATCGTCGCCGAAGGCGAGAACGGCGAGCACGTCACCGTGACGATGACGCTGACCTCGCCGATGTGCCCGGTCGGTCCGATGTTCAAGAAATCCGTCGAGGACAACGTCAAGGCGATGGACGGCGTGAAGACCGCGACCGTCGACATCACCTTCTCCCCGCCGTGGGACCCCAAGACCATGGCGACCGAAGACGTCAAGGTGACGCTCGGGATCTGGTAGCCTCTACGGCCCCAGCTGCGCCTCGAAGATGGCCGCGCCCGAGGTGGCGTAAGCGCAGAGCTTGCCGGACGCGTTCTTGAGTTCGGCGCGGGCGGTCGCCCGGGTCTTGCCGGCATTGATGACGTAGCCGTCGGCCGTCATCGCGCCGTCGTCGGGCGCGAGCGGGCGGACGAACTGCACGCTCATGTCGGTGGTCGTGCAGCTCTTGCCTTCCGGAAGCTTGGTGAAGATCGCGCAGGTCATCGCGGTGTCCAGCAGCGTCGCGATGATGCCGCCGTGGATGGTCCCTTGGGGATTGGTGAGCTTCGCGGCGGCCTTCGCCGCGAACCGCACGTGCCCGTCGTCGACGGCCGTGCAGTCCATCCCGAGCAGCACCGCGACCGGGGGCGGCGGGACGGCGCCGGTCGCGATCGCGCGCATGATCTCGAGGCCGTTCACGCGCGCCGATCCATAGCGCGGGACGGTTCGGTCTGTGCCATAATGCTCCTATGCACTCCCACGATGATCTGGTCGAGTACGGGCTGCGACGCTGGCTGATCGTGGTCGGCGTCATGTCGGCGACCCTGCTCCAAGTCCTCGACGCGACCATCGTCAACGTCGCGCTGCCCACCATCCAAGGCAACCTCGGCGCGAACTTCGACCAGGGAGCGTGGATCGTGACGGGTTACATCATCGCGGCCGTGATCGTGATTCCGCTCACGCCCTGGCTGCAGCAACTGCTCGGGCGCCGTCAATACTACGTCGCGGCCATCGTCGGCTTCACCGTCACCTCGGCGCTCTGCGGCTTCGCCCAGTCGCTCGACCAGCTGATCTTCTTCCGCATCCTGCAGGGCCTCTGCGGCGGCGGCCTGATCTCGACCGGTCAGGCGATCATGCGCGACACGTTCCCGGCCAAGGAGATCGGCAAGAGCCAGGCGCTGGTCTCGCTCGGCGCGATCGTGGGCCCCAGCCTCGGGCCGACGCTTGGCGGCATCCTGACCGACGCGCTCTCGTGGAATTGGATCTTCTACATCAACGTCATCCCCGGCATCGCGGCGGCCGTGCTGGTCGGCATGCTGCTGCGCAACCCGCCGCGGCGCGGCCGCGCGTCCGTCGACGGGATCGGCCTGGGCCTTCTCGCCACCGGTCTCGGCTCGCTGCAGTACGTCCTGGACGAAGGCGAGCGCAACGACTGGTTCGACGATCCGACGATCGCGTTCCTGAGCGGCCTGAGCGCGGCCGCGCTCGCGTTCTTCGTGTGGTGGGAGCTGCACGTGAAGCAGCCGATCGTGGACCTGCGCATCCTCAAGAACCGCACGGTCGCGGCCGGCTGTCTGCTCGCGATGACGCTGGCCTTCTCCCTGTTCGGCGGCGTCATCCTGGCGCCGCAGTTCCAGCAGACCTATCTCAATTTCACGGCGACGCTCTCGGGCGAGTCGATCCTGATGCGGGCGGCCGCGATCGCGCTGATGACCCCGGTCACGCTATTCTTGCTGATGCGCGCGCGATGGCAGCCGCGCGTCCTGCTCGGCATCGGGTTCGTCGTGGTCGCGATCGCCAATCTCCTCAACGCGCGGATCGTCACCACCGACTCGACTTTTTGGACGTTCGCGTTCGTGCTGATCCTGGGCGGGATCGGCTTCGGCATGCTGTTCGTGCCGCTCTCGGTCGCGGTCCTCAACAGCGTCTCGGGTCCGGACACGCAGAAAGCCACGTCGCTGCTGAGCCTGTGCCAGCAGCTCGGCGGGTCGGTCTCGACCGCGGTCCTGGTGACGCTGCTGGACCGTCGCGGCGCGCAGCACTTCGACGCCCTCGCCGGCGAGGTGACGCGGCACAGCGTCGCGGCCGTGCAGTTCCTCGCGCACGCGCCGCTCGCGATGCTCGCGCGGATCGTCGGACAGCAGGCCGCGACCATGGCCTTTGCGGATGCGTTCTTCTTCCTCGGGGCGATCACGCTGGTCCTGACGCCGCTCTCGCTGCTGTTGCGGCCGGCCAAGGGCGGCGCGGCGGCGGCGCCGCCGGTGGCGATCGCCGACTAGGACGACGCGCGGAGAAGAAAGGTTCGCACTCGGAGCCTGTGCAACCGCTCTCCCGATGAAGACCCACGGCGAGAAGTACGACGAGCTCCAGCGCAAGCGCGCGCTGGCGGAGGCTCCGGCGGGCGCGGCCGCGGTCGAGAAGCAGCACGCGCGCGGAAAGCGCACGGCGCGCGAACGGATCGACGGGCTGGTCGACCCCGGATCGTTCACCGAACTCGACGCGTTCGTCGTCCATCGCGCCAACGGCTTCGGACTGGACGAGAAAGAGTTCCTCGGCGACGGCGTGGTGACCGGCCGGGCGACCATCGACGGGCGGCAGGTCTTCCTGTTCTCGCAGGACTTCACCGTGCTCGGCGGTTCGCTCGGCGAAGCCTTCGCCGAGAAGATCTGCAAGGTCATGGATCTGGCCGTCCGGACCGGCTCGCCGATCATCGGCATCAACGATTCCGGCGGCGCGCGCATCCAGGAAGGCGTGGTCGCGCTGGGCGGCTACGCGGAGATCTTCTGGCGCAACGTCCAGGCGAGCGGCGTGATCCCGCAGATCAGCCTGATCGCCGGGCCGTGCGCCGGCGGCGCGGTCTACTCGCCCGCGATGACCGACTTCGTCATCATGACCGAGGGCATCTCGCAGATGTTCATCACCGGTCCGGAGATCATCAAGACGGTCACGGGCGAAGAGGTCACCTTCGACGAGCTCGGCGGCGCGACGACCCACGCCACCAAGAGCGGCGTCGCCCATCTGGTGGCGGCCGACGAGGACGACGCCATCGCGCAGACCCGCGCGCTGCTATCGTTCCTGCCGCAGAACAACCTGGACGACCCGCCGCGCTTCGAGAGCGGGGACGATCCGCAGCGCGAGATCCCGGAGCTCGACGAGATCGTGCCGGACTCGTCCAACAAGCCGTACGACATGCACGACGTCATCGAACCGGTCCTCGACGACGGCGACTTCTTCGAGATCCAACCGTCCTACGCGCGCAACATCATCTGCGGCTTCGGCCGGATCGACGGCCGGAGCGTCGGCGTCGTCGGGAATCAGCCGAACGTGCTGGCCGGCGTGCTCGACATCAAGTCGTCGGTCAAGGCGGCGCGCTTCGTGCGCTTCTGCGATGCGTTCAACATCCCGATCGTCACCTTCGTCGACGTGCCGGGATTCCTGCCGGGCACCGATCAGGAGTACGGCGGCATCATCACGCACGGCGCGAAACTGCTCTACGCCTACGCCGAGGCGACCGTCCCGAAGATCACCATCATCACCCGCAAGGCCTACGGCGGCGCCTACGACGTGATGGCGAGCAAGCACATCCGGGCCGACGTCAATCTGGCCTGGCCGACCGCCGAGATCGCGGTGATGGGCGCCGAAGGCGCCGTCAAGACCATCTTCCGGCGCGAGATCGCGGCGGCGGCCGACAAGGACGCCAAGATGCAGGAGCTGATCGACGAGTACGTGGAGCGATTCGCCAATCCGTACATCGCCGCCCAATACGGCTACGTCGACGGCGTGATCGAGGCCCGCAGGACGCGCGGCGCGATCGCGACCGCGCTCGAGATGCTCCGCACCAAGCGGGTCGAGCGTCCCAAACGCAAGCACGGCAACATCCCGCTTTGAAGGACGACGCCCGATGACCACCCGCAAGGACTTCCTGATCGCCTCCACCGCGGCGGCGACGCTGTCGCCCGTCGCCGCGAAGGCCGCGTCGCCGGCGCCCAAGGCCGGCAGCGGCGAGATCCCGGCCTTCGTCTTCGACAAGGCCGCGTTCGATGCGATCGTCGCGCGCGACGTCAAGCACCGGTTCTCGTTCGCTTCCGAGCAGCTCGGGGGCGGCCAGGTCTGCTATGCGATGACCAACGTCCTGGACGCGTGCGACGGCGCACTCGGCGAGAAGCCGGTCTCGGCGACATCGGCGGCGGTGCTCTATCACGGAAGCTCGCTCGCGCTCGGCTTCGACGACCGGGTCTGGAACGAACTGTTCGCCAAGGCCCTGCCGAAGCTCGCCGCGAGCATCCGCGCCGACCTGGGCGATCTCAAACCCGGCGACGGCAACCCGTGGCTCCACCGGCCGACGTCGGGCGACTACGACGCGTCGATCGACACCCTCGGCAGGCGCGGGGCGGTCTTCTTCCTCTGCAACAACGCCACCACCGGGTTCGCGCGGTCGCTCGCGACCGCGCTCGGCATGACGCCGGCGGCCGCCTACGCCGAGCTGACGGCCGGTCTGGTGCCGAATGCGATGCTGGTCCCGGCCGGCGTCTGGGCGATCCACGCGCTCCAAGAGGCCAGGTTCACCTACCAGCAGGTGACGCTCTAGGCGGACCCCGGGCGGCGCGCGCCCCGAATTGAGGGTTTCCCCGGATGGGCCGAGGGGCGGGGGCTTGGTAGGCTCGGAGCATGGACGATCAATTCACCCCCTACTGCTTCATCCTCGACGATGCGTATCGCGTCCTGATGGCCGGCCCGTGCGATCCCACGGAAGCCGCCTCGACCACGGCCGCCCCGGTCGGCTCGCTGCCGGCCCCGATCGACCGCGCGGTCCGCGCGCTGACCGCGTCCTGGAAGTCCGACATCGCGGACGGCTCGAACGCGAAGGTCAGCGGCCTGCATCTGAGCATCGCCCCGGTCCCGGGCTCGGACGGTCCCCGCATCGCGGTCTTCGTGCGCCGGGCGCTCGCGACATACGCGTAGCGGACAGGACGAGGGCGACCGCGATAGGTATCTAGTCGCGGTGAAACTTCTCGAAGGTAAGCGCGCCCTGGTCACCGGGGTCGCCAACAAGTGGTCCATCGCCGCCGGCATCGCCCGGCAGCTCCACGCGCACGGCGCCCAGGTGGCCTTCACCTACCAGGGCGAGCGGGTCAAGGACGGCGTCTCGGAGATCGCGGCCGCGTGCGGCGGCGGTCCGATCGTCGAGTGCGACGTCTCGTCGAACGAGTCGATCGCCGCCTGCGCCAAGGCCCTCGAAGGCTTCGGAAAACTCGACGCGCTGGTCCATTCGATCGCCTTCGTCAACAAGGAAGACCTGGTCGGCAAGGTGTTCACCACCTCGCGCGGCGGCTTCGCCCAAGCGATGGACATCTCGTCCTACTCGCTGATCGCGCTGGTCAACGGGTTCGTCGACTCGCTCAACGACGGCGCCTCGGTGATGGCGCTCACCTATCTGGGCGCCACCCAGATCGTGCCCAACTACAACATCGCCGGCATCGCCAAGTCGGCCCTCGAATCGATCGTCCGCTATCTCGCGTTCGACCTCGGCGACCGCGGCATCCGGGTCAACGCCATCTCGGCCGGCCCGATCAAGACCGCCAGCTCCCGTCAGGTCGGCGGGTTCTCGCGCATCCTCGACGTCGTGCCGAAGGTCGCGCCGCTCAAGCGCAACGTCACCCAGGAAGACGTCGGCGACTGCGCCGTCTACCTGGCGTCGGACCTCTCGCGTTCGATCACCGCCGACGTCCACTTCGTCGACTCCGGGTATCACGCCATGGGCATGTACCCGCCCGACGTCCTCGGATGATCGCCGTCGACGGCGCGACCGAAGACGAACTCGCCGCGATCGTAGCGGCGTTGCTTCGTCATCCCGAACGTAGCGCCACCGTCATCCCGAGCGTAGCGGAGCGTCGTCGAGGGACGCGGGACCGCCTCACGCCCTGGCTCGCCGCCGCGCGCCGAGAAGCCCTCGGCGACGAGTGATGTTCGAGAAGATCCTGATCGCCAATCGCGGCGAGATCGCGGTTCGCATCATCCGTACGGCGCGCGAGATGGGCATCGCGACCGTCGCCGTCTATTCGGAGCCGGACCGCGACGCCGCGCACGTGACGATGGCCGACGAAGCCTATCTGCTCGGCCCGGCCTCGCCGTCGCTCTCCTATCTCAACATCGAGAAGCTGCTCGACGTCGCGAAACGCTCGGGGGCCGAAGCGATCCATCCCGGCTACGGTTTCCTGGCCGAGAACGCCGGCTTCGCGCGCGACGTGATCGCCGCCGGTCTCGCCTGGATCGGTCCGCATCCCGACGCGATCGACGCGATGGGCGACAAGCTTCGCGCGCGCCAGGCGATGGCCGAAGCCGACGTGCCGTTCGTCCCGGGCGGCACCGCCGCCATCGACGACCTGGCCGGCGCGCAGGCCGCCGCCGAGACCTACGGCCTTCCGCTCGCACTCAAGGCGTCGGGCGGCGGCGGCGGCAAAGGCCTCAAGGTCGCGCGCACCTTCGACGAGATCGAATCCGCCTTCACGACCGCCAAACGCGAGGCGGCGGCCTACTTCAAGAACGACGTCGTCTACGCCGAACGCTATCTCGACAATCCCAAGCACGTCGAGCTGCAGATCCTGGCCGACAAGCACGGCAACGTCGTGCACGTCGGCGAGCGCGACTGTTCGCTCCAGCGCCGGCATCAGAAATTGTGGGAAGAGGCCCCGGCCACCATCTCGGAGCGCGTCCGCACCGGCATGCGCGAGGCCGGTATCCGCGCGGCGCGGGCGATCGGCTACGACTCGGTCGGCACGATCGAATGTCTGGTCGCGGGCGACGAGTTCTTCTTCCTGGAGATGAACACGCGCATCCAGGTCGAGCACACGGTCAGCGAGGCGATCTCGGGCCTCGACCTGATCCGCGAGCAGATCCGGGTCGCGGCCGGCGAACCGCTCGGGTTCGCGCAAGACGACATCGCGTTCCGCGGCTACGCTATCGAGGGCCGCGTCAACGCCGAGGACCCGTCGCAGAACTTCCGCCCGGCGCCGGGCACCATCACGGCCTATCGCGAACCCGCCGGGCTGGGCGTGCGGGTCGACTCGGCCGCCCGCGCCGGATCCGCGATCTCGGCCGACTACGACTCGATGATCGCCAAGCTGATCGTCTGGGCGCCGACCCGCTCGCAGGCGATCGCGCGCCTTCGCCGCGCCTTCGACGAGTACGTCATCGAAGGCGTCCCGACCACGCTTGGGCTGCTCCGGGCGCTCTGCGACCTGCCCGAGGTCGCCGACGCCACCTACGGCACCGCGACGCTCGAAGCGTACGCCGCCCAGAAGTACGCCGACGAGAAGACAGAGGCGGCGACGTGTCATCCCGAGCCCTTCGACTGGGCTCAGGGTAAACTCCGCGAAGCGAATTCGAGGGACGAGGGACCGGCAGAAGTCGTCCGCGTCGAGGTCAACGACAAGCTCTACCGCGTCCGCATCCTCGATCGCCCCAGCGGCAGCGCGCCCGCGGGTACGAGAAAAGCCCCGCCAAGACTCGGAGCCAAGAAGCGCGCCGGCGCCGCCAGCGGCAACGACGTCGTCTCGCCCATGCACGGTGCGGTCGTCGAGATCAAGGTCGCGACCGGCGACGCGGTCGCCGAGGGGCAGGTCGTCGCGGTCGTCGAGGCGATGAAGATGATGAACGAACTGCGCGCCCATCGCGCGGGCAGCGCCGCCACCGTCCACGTCGCGGCCGGCGAGACGGTCGAGGCCGGCGCCCCGATCGTCACGATCGGAGACTAGCGGTGGCACGCGACGTCAACGGCTCCGGTATCCCGCTTTCGCCGCGCTACGACGCGGTCGAGGGCGAGCCGCACGATCTCGGCGAGCCGGGTTCGTTCCCCTACGGTCGCGGCGTCCGCAACGACATGTATCGCGGGCGGCTCTGGACGATGCGGCAGTACGCCGGCTTCGCGACCGCGGCCGAATCGAACGCGCGCTACCGGTATCTCCTCGCGCGCGGCACGACCGGACTCTCGGTGGCCTTCGACCTGCCGACCCAGCTCGGCTACGATTCCGACGCGCTGCCGTCGCGCGGCGAGGTCGGCAAGGTCGGCGTCGCGATCGACACGATCGACGACATGGAGACGCTCTTCGATGCGATCCCGCTCGACGAAGTGACCGTCTCGATGACGATCAACGCGCCCGCGTCCATCCTGCTCGCGATGCTGCTGGCGGTCGCGCGGCGACGCGGCATCCCGTTCGATAAGCTCGGCGGGACCATCCAGAACGACGTGCTCAAAGAGTACGTCGCGCGCGGGACGTACATCTATCCGCCCGAGCAGTCGATGCGGCTGGTGACCGACGTGATGGCCTACTGCGCGCAGAACGTGCCGCAGTGGAACACGATCTCGATCTCCGGCTATCACATCCGCGAGGCCGGCTCGACCGCCGTCGAAGAGATCGCCTTCACGCTGGCCAACGGCAAGGCGTACCTGCGGGCCGCGCGCGACGCGGGCATCGACCTCGACAGCATCGCGCCGCGGCTCTCGTTCTTCTGGAACGCGCATAACGACTTCTTCGAGGAGATCGCGAAGTTCCGGGCGGCCCGCTACCTCTGGGCGCACATCACTCGCGACGAGTTCGGCTGCACGGATCCCAAGTCGCAGATGCTGCGCTTCCACACCCAGACGGGCGGCTCGACGCTGACCGCGCAGGAGCCCGACAACAACGTCGTGCGCGTGACGCTGCAGGCGCTCGCGGCCGTGCTCGGCGGGACCCAGTCGCTCCACACCAACGGCAAGGACGAAGCGCTCGCGCTCCCGACGGCCGAAAGCGCCAAGGTCGCGCTGCGGACCCAGCAGATCATCGGCTACGAGAGCGGCGTCGCCGACGTCGTCGACCCGCTGGCCGGCTCGTACTACGTCGAATCGCTGACCAACGAGACGATCGAGCGCGCGAGCGCCCTGATCGCCGAGATCGACGCGATGGGCGGCGCGGTCGCCTCGATCGAGTCCGGCTGGATGCAGGGCCGCGTCGCCGACTCCGCCTACCGTGCCCAAGAGGCGATCGAGCGCGGCGAGAGCGTCGTCGTCGCCGTCAACCGGTTCACCGAAGGCGAGGCGTCGAAGGCGATCCCCTTGCAGCGCGTCGACGGCAGCGTCGAGGTCGAACAGACGGCACGCCTGCGCGCCTTCCGGGCCAAGCGCGACGGCGCGCTGGTCGCCCGGCGCCTGTCCGACGTCACCGCCGCCGCCAAGGGCAAGGAGAACCTGATGCCGCTCTTCGTCGAGGCGGTCGATGCGGGCGCGACCCTCGGCGAGATCTGCGACGCGCTACGCGCCGTCTTCGGCACCTACCGCGCAAAGGAAGTCATCGGATGACCATCGACCACGTCGCCATCGTCGTCCGCGACCTCGACGCGACCCTCGACCTCTACCTGAACACGCTCGGGTTCGCGCAGATCTATCGCGAGACCGTCGAGGATCAAGGCATCGAAGCGGTGGGACTGCAGGCCGGCGAGTCGGTGATCGAACTCCTGCGACCCCTCTCGGAAGATTCGCCGATCGCGCGCTACCGCGGCGAGGCCGAGACCAAGCTGCACCACACCGCCTACCGCGTCGACGATATCGTCGCGAAGCTCGCCGACCTCAAAGCGAAAGGCGTCCGTCTGATCGACGAGACCCCGCGCAAGGGCGCGCACAACAACACCATCGCTTTTCTGCATCCCAAGTCGACCGGCGGCGTGCTGATCGAACTCTGCCAACCCGAACGCAGATGAGGATGCGTGGGTCCGAAGCGACCGCCGACCCATGCCGGGCATCCGCTTAGCACCCGTCACCCTCGAACGGGAGGCCGAGTTCGAGGCGTTTCGCGACGAGTGGCGCGACGAAGCCTTCGATCCGTTTGCGCGCATGTTCGCGATCGCGTGGACCGACTACGCCGGCTACGTCGCGCTCTTGCAGGAGCTGCGCGAGGGTCACGGGCCCGTCGAGGGCGTCGTACCCTCCGAGACCTCGTTCATCGAAGAGGATGGGCGCATCCTCGGCATCCTCAACCGGCGTTACGCGCTCAACGAGACGCTCGAGCGTTTCGGCGGTCATATCGGCTACGCGGTCCGGCCGAGCGCGCGCGGCCGGGGCGTGGCAAAATCGGCGCTACGTCTGGGGCTCGCCGATCTGCGCGCTCACGGGATCGACCAGGCCCTGGTGACCTGCGGCGATTGGAACGCGATCTCGGCGCGCGTCATCGAATCGTGCGGCGGCCGGCGGATCGCCGACGCCGAAGCGGACGGCACTGTCGAGCGCCGTTACCTCGTACCGACCGGCTGAACCGGCTTCTCCCATCGTGCCGGCGGCGGTGCGGCGAGCGTCGTTCCGCCGCCGCGAAGCACGAATCGGACGCGGGCATTGCGCTCGTCGAGCGTCAGCGCGAACTGCGAGAGGATGCGGCCTCCGAGCAACGGTTGCGACGGGAGGTACGGCGGCAGCTTGGCCAAGAGTCACGTCGCCGTCCAGCCGCGCGGCTTTGACCGGTACCGGCGCGAATCCGGCGCCCCGCGCCATGCCGACGGTCACCGGCGCGTATGCGAACCGTAGGCCGGCGGCCAGCGACGGCGAGACGCCGAGCGCGGTCTCGCTGCGCGTGTCGATGAACGCATCGGTGCCGACGCCGCCGATCGTCAGGTGGACGCCGAAACCGAAGGCGATCGGGACGGTCGCGAGCACGTCGCGACCGTTCCGGCGCTACAGATCCGGCGCGATCCTCACGTCGATCTCGGTCTCGAAGGTGCGGTTCCAGGGGAGTCCGATCGCGATCGCCGCGACGTGGTAGCCCGGATCCATCCGTTCCACGACGCTCTGCGCGCGGCTCCAGAGGAGCGTGCGGTTCTGCGCCGCGGTCGTCGCCGCGACCCCGGGCAGCAGGTAGGTGTGGTCGGTCACGCCGGCCGCGTCGAGCGTGCGATTGAGTTCGGGCCGCACCTCGGTGTGGAAGACGACGTCGTCGAGCACCCGGTTGAGGGTGAACTCGCGGTGCGCCAGGTCGCCGTAGGTGTGCGTGCGGCGGCCGGCGCCGGCCGCGATCGCCTCCGCCAACGCCGTGCCGACGGTGTTCGCGTTCGTGTTCCAACTCGCATAGGCGTCTAGACGCGCCATCGTGCCGTCGTCGAGCAGCCGCTTGGCGAAGGCGGCTTGGCTTGCGTAGTCGTTGGTGAGAAAGGCGAGATCGGCGAACGCGACCGGCCGACCGGCCAGGGCGTCGGCGCGCATCTCGCCGGCCAGCGCGTCGTCGAGCGCGGCGCCGGTGCCGGGAACCCGTACGTAGAGCGTCAGGTCGGGCGCGGTTTCGACCGCCGTCCCGCCGCACAGGGTCACGAGGCTCTCGATCGCGGTCGAGATCGGCGCGAACTCGAGCTTGTCCTGATAGGCCGCCCCGTCCGGCGTCGAATAGATCACGCGCACCCGGGGCGTCCAGTGCGCGGCTCGCGCGAACGCGTGCGCGACCAGCGCCATGCCCAACTCGTCGGCGCCCGGTTCGATCGAGATGCGATCGCCCAACGCCAACGCCGCAGCATCCGACTGAAGGGCGGCGACGTCCTTGACGTGCAGGCCCACCGGTCCGGCGTCGTCCTGGCCCAAGACCGCGCGGTCGACGGTGCCGGCGGCGGTGTGTCCGAGCACGAGCAGATCGACGGCGTAATCCCGGGCGCGCGCGGCCAGATACCCGCGCAAGAGGTCGGGACCGATCAGCGCTTCCAGCTCCGCGGCGCGCGCGCGCTCGCTCGGGAGCGGAGGGTCGTGCAGGTTCGCGTACTCCTGCAGGTACTTCCAGCCGGGATAGGCGGCGAAGAACGTCGCCGCGTCGCCGATCGCCGGAACCCCGGTCGGCGCGAGCCGCATGACCGTCCCGAAGGCGGCGATCCAGGCGTGGGGTTGCGCGCGACGCAGCTGCCGCAGCGTTCGCAGCCGGAAATATGCGTCGACGTAGGACGTCTGCGGAACGCGGGAAGCGACCAACCCGCCGTACGCGAGCATATCGGTCGAGACGACGTAGGCGGAAGCGCCGCTGGCGCGCGGTCCGTTGAGCCATTGATCGATCGCGTCGGGCTTGCCGAAGGTCAGGTAGTCGCCCAGCAGCGCGCGCGGCGGCTCGCGCACCTCGCGTCCGGCGATCGCGCCGAGCATCGTCGGGAGTTGTCGCGTGACCGGCCGGTCGTCGAGCGGCACGAGCACGACCGGCGCCATCAGCGCGAAGAGCATCGCGATCATCGCGACGCAGTTTCGCGCCGAACGGGCCTAGGCCTTGAAGCCGAAGAGTCCGTGCCCCTTGGGATTCGCGACGTACACCTTATAGGCGTGACGGATCCCGAGCGACTGCGAGAAGATCACGTGGACCGGCGTGCCGGCCTTGAGCGATCTGGTCTGGACGGTCTTGCCGTTCGGAAGGTCGGTGAACTTCGGCCACGACAGGAACGAGAGGTCGGCGGGGACGCCGTCGATGCAATGCACGCGGATGTTCTGCATCGAGACGTGCAGCATGTAGCCGTGGCAATCTTTGTACTTCCCGCCGGGCGGGAGCGTGCTCGCGGCCGAGGGCGCGGAGAACGATCCGGCCGCCAGCGCCGCGACGGCCGCGAAGGCCAGGACGGTGCGTTTCATGGATGGATTGTTCCCGAAGGCCTATTCGCCCAAACTCGCGCGAAGCGAGCCGCCGTGCTCGGCCAGCAGCGCGCGGGCCGCGTCCGCATCCAGGCCCCGCAATCCCATCAGCGCGGCGGTCTTCACGCTGCCGCCGGCGGCCGCGATCAGCGCCTGCGCTCGGGCCGCATCGAGGCCGGTCAGATGCGAGACCAGTCGCTGCGAGCGGCCGCGCAGCTTCTCGTTGGTCGCGACCACGTCGATCATCAGGTTGTCGTAGACCTTGTGGGAGCGCACCATCACGGCGGTCGAGATCGTGTTGAGCAGCACCTTCTGCGACGTCCCGGCCTTGAGGCGCGTCGATCCGGTCAGCGGTTCGGGCCCCGTTCGCAGGACGATCGCGATCTCGGCCGCGCGGTGGACGGCGGTCTCCTCGCTGTTGGCGACGCCGACGGTATACGCGCCGATGGCGCGGGCGGTCTCGAGCGCGCGCACCACGTACGGCGCGCCGCCGCTCGCCGAGATCCCGATCACCGCGTCGTCGGGACGGACGTGATCGCGCATCTCGCGCGCACCGGCCTCGCCGTCGTCTTCCGCGCCCTCGATCGCGCGCGTGATCGCCTCGACGCCGCCGGCGATGTGCGGACAGACCAGATCGCGCGGCGTGCCGAAGGTCGGCGGCATCTCGGATGCGTCCAGGTAGCCGAGGCGGCCGCTCGTGCCGGCGCCGACGTAGTGCAGGCGTCCGCCCGCGCGCAGCCGCACCGCGATCGCGTCGACGACGGTCGCCACGACGTCGCGCTGACCGATCACCGCGTCGACGGCGGCGCGCTGTTCTTCGGCGAGCAGTTCGACCAGCGCCGGCGTGCCGAGCCTGTCCAGCCCGACGCTGCGGGGATTGCGGCCTTCCGTCTGCGGGAGATCGCTCATGCGATCGAGCGCTCCGCCAAGGCGAGCGCGCCGAAACACGGCGCCGGCGGGTGCTTCACCACGTACGCCGACGGGAGCTCGTTCGCGATGCGCGTCTCGAGCAGGAACGTCAGCAGGCTGTTGGACGAGAGCAGGCCGCCGGCGAACACGATCGGCAGGTCTCGGCCGGCCCCGCCCGCCGCCTTCACCACCGCGCGGACCAGGTCGCCGAGCTCCAGCGCGGCGGCCTGCACGATCTTGACGGCGCTGCGTTCGCCGGCATCCGCCAGCCGGATCACCTCCGGCGCCAGGGCGGCCAGTGTCGCGACCGGCGGCCCGTCGCGGTAGACGCGATCGAGCACCTGCAGCGCATCGGTCGTGCCGAGCGCCGTCGCGAGCGCCTCGGCGGTCGCGTCGAACGGCACGCGCCCGTCGTAGGCGCGGACCAGCAGCCGGGCGGCGGCCGAGCCGATCCAGAAGCCCGAGCCGGCGTCGTCGATCGCGTAGCCGTGTCCGCCGACGCGGACGTGCTTCTCGCCGATCTCGGCGTAGGCGATCGAGCCGGTTCCGGCGATCAGCACGATCCCGTCGCCGTCGGGGGCGCCGGCCCGCAGCGCGATGCGCGCGTCGTCCGAGACCGCGACCGCCGCTCCGGGATAGTGCGTCAGCAGCGCTTCGCGCACGAACTCCGCGACGGTCTCGCGTCCGGCACCGGCCGCGCCGACCGCGATGCTTCCCGGGCGGTCGCCGGCGAGCGCGCCGTCGATCGCGCGGACGACCGCCTCGATGGCCGCGTCCACACCGCGCGAACTGGCGTTGCCCGGCTCGGCCACCGAGAGGTCGCCGGCAACGCCGTCACGCGAGGCGACCGCGACCGTCGACGTGCCGCCCGCGTCGACGCCGACCGCTATCCGCATTCCGCCTCCAGTTTCGCCAGCACGCGCGCCAGCCCGAACGGCGCGATGGCGCCGAGCGGGACGGACCGCGTCGCGCCGGTCGTGCGCGGGACGTTCGCGCCGCGGCCGCGCAGCGTCTCGAGCCCCAGCACCGCGAACGCGATGGCCTCTTTGGCATCCGGATCGATTCCCATCGCGGCGGTGGTTTCGACGCGCGCCCGCGGAAGCCGTGCCGACAGCCGCCCGAGCAGCGCCGGGTTGCGCGCGCCGCCGCCGGCGACCAGGACGCGAGCGGCCGGCAGCCGCTCGGCGATCTGGTCGGCCACGCTGACCGCCGTCAGTTCGGCCAGCGTCGCGACGCCGTCCTCGAGATCGAGCGGTTCGAGGCGGGCCGCGTGGCGCGCTAGGAACTGCGCGCCGAAACGCTCGCGTCCGGTCGACTTCGGCGGTTCCTGGGCGAAATACGGATCCGCCAGCAGCGCGTCGAGGACGCTCTCGTCGACGATGCCGCGCGACGCCAACGCGCCGTCGCGATCGTAGCGCTGCCGCCCGCGCGTCCGCTCGGCGACGAACGCGTCCATCAACATGTTGGCCGGCCCGGTGTCGAATGCGACCACGTCGAACGCGCCGTCGGCGCCCCGCCGGATCCCGCGCGGCAGCATCGTCAGGTTGGCGATACCGCCGAGGTTGAGCGCTACCCGATCCTCGTCGTCGCTCGCGAGCAGCAGCGCGTCGACGTACGGCACGAGCGGCGCGCCGCAGCCGCCGGCCGCCGTATCGGCGGAACGGAAATCGTAGCAGACGGTCGCCCGGAGGGCCTCGCGGATGGCGAACGCGTCGCCGATCTGGAGGGTCACGCCGCGCTCGCCGTCGTGCCACACGGTCTGTCCGTGCGAGGCGACGAAGTCGACCGGCGTGCCGGCCGCGACCGCGCGCGCGGCCAGTGCGAACTGCTCGCCGACCCGGCGATGCATCTCGGCCACCTCGGCGGTGCTTCCCGCGTGCGGGGGCAGCAGGGCGGCCAGTCGCTCCACCACCTCGGCATCGTACGGCCGGGTGATGAAGTCGAGCGTCTCGATCGCATAGCCGCGCTCGTTCGGCGCGATCCGCACCAGCGCCGCGTCGACTCCATCGAACGAGGTGCCGCTCATCAGTCCGATCGCGATCATGCCTCGATATCCTCGATCAGCGCTTCGTAGAACGCGGCCCGCAGATCGCGCGTGTCGTTCCGCCCGAAGTAGACGGTGTTGGTGAGCAGGACCCCTTGCACGTCGCGCGCGGGATCCGCCCAGACGCACGTGCCGACGAAACCGGTATGGCCGAACGTCTGCGGCGAGAACCACCGCCCGCACGAGTTCGCATCGGCGGTCTTGAGCGCCCACCCGAGCCCCCGCCGCAAGACCGGATCGTACGCCTGCTGGCGGGTCGCTTGGCGGACCAGGTCGAGCGGCAGGATGGCGTTCGGCCGGCCGCAGAGCGGGCCGAGATAGGCTTCGGTCAGACGCGCGACGTCGGCCGCGGCGCCGAACAGTCCGGCGTGTCCGGCGACGCCGCCCATCAGATACGCCTTCTCGTCGTGCACGAAGCCTTGGACCCGCCCTCGCCATCCGTCCTCTTCGGTCGCAGGGATGGTCGGACGATCCGCGATCGCCGGGCGGAACCCGTTGGTCGGGCTGCCGAGTCCGCGCGCGAAGACCGCCGCGAGCGATGCGCCGCGCACGCGCTCGATCAGCGCGCCGAGCGCGATGAATCCGAGATCGCTATAGATCACTTTGGCGCCGGGCGCCTCGACCAGCTCGCGCTCGATCGCATAGCGCTCGACGTCGAAGCCGAGCAGTTGACGGTAGTCGGCGCCCGAGTTCAGGCCGGCGTCGTGCGCCAGCAACATCCGCAAGGTGATCGCCGCGTGCGGCGTCTCCGCCCATTCCGGGAACCAGCCCGTCAGCGGCTCGTCGAGCGCGACCGCGCCGTCGGCGACCGCTTGGAGGGCGAGCGTCGCGACGAACAGCTTGGTGATCGAGGCCAGGTCGAAACGCGTGTCGAGAACGACCGGTCGTCCGAGCGCGTCGGCGCGCGTCGTCCCGTAGGCGCGTTCGAAGACCACCCGGCCGCCCGCCTCGATGCGGGCGACGGCACCGGTGAACGGCGTGGCGCTCGCGGCCCGGAGCGCGCCCTCGACCCGCGGAAACGCGCGCTTAGACAGCGGCGATCTCCAGCGGGAGCGTCCCGGCCGGGGCGGCTCCGCCGAAGATCACGTCGTTCAAGCCGTCGATCGACGGACGGTCGTCGCCGTAGGTGCAGAGGACGTCGCGCGCGCGGGCGAACTCGGCCGCGTCGAACGGTTCGCGCGTCGAGATCAGCAACGCGTCGGGACGCCCGTCGAGGATCCGTTCGACCGCGCGAGCCTGGCCGGCATAGACGTGCGCGCGGCGCATCAGGACGATCGGGCGCCTCCCCGAGCGCCGCACCTCTTCGCACAGCCGTTCGGTCGCGGCGTCGTCCGGATCGAGCGGTGCGTAGAGATGCTCCAAACCCTCGGCCTGGAGCTCGGCGTGCTGGCTATGCGTGCCCTGCACGCCCTCGGTGGTCGTCCCCTCGAAGCTGATCGCGACGCCGGCGCTCGCATCCGCGCGCGCCTCGCCGCGCACCAGCGTGACCGCGCGGCGACCGATCTCGCGGCCGACGCCCGGGTGCGGCGGCGCCGCATCGAGCGGCAACGGCGGCGCGAGCCCCCGGCGCAGCTCCAGCACGCGGCGGTGCGCTTCTTCCAAGCGTTCGCGCGAGAGCGTTCCGCCGGCGACGGCCTTCTCGATCAAGTCGATCGCCTCGCGCACGACCGAGAGACGGTGGCTGATCAGCACGCAGTCCGCGCCCGCGACCAGCGCGTCGACCGCGCCGGTCGCGCTCCCGACCGTCCGCGCGATCGCATCCATCTCCATGCAGTCGGTGAACGCCACGCCGCGGAACCCCATCTCGCCTCGCAGCAGATCCGTCAAGAGGGCGTGCGAGAGCGTCGCGGCCTTGGCCGGGTCGAACGCGCGGGCCACGATATGCGCCGTCATCAGCGCCCGCGCGCGCGGCAGCAGCAGCGAGAACGGCAGCAGGTCGCGCGAGCGCAGGGTCGTCTCGTCGACGTCGATGGCCGGGAGCTCCAGATGCGAGTCGACCGCGGTCGAGCCGTGCCCCGGGAAGTGCTTGAAGGTCGCCACCATGCCGCCCGACTCGAGTCCTTCGGCGAACGCGCCGGCGAAGGCGGCGGCGCTCCGCGGATCGGCGCCGAACGAACGCGAGCCGATCACGGTGTTCATCCGTTCGAGCGCGAGATCGAGGACGGGCGCGTAGTCGACGTTCACGCCGACGCGCCGCAGGTCGAAGGCCATCTGTTCGCCGGCCTTGCGCGCCAGCTCCGCGTCGCCGGTCGCGGCGACCGCCATCATCGCCGGGATCTGTTCGAGCCCCTCGCGCAAGCGCGCGACCCGGCCGCCCTCCTGGTCGATCGCGAGGATCGGCGGGAGATCGGGCGGATAGTGCGCCCGGATGGCGTCGGTGAGCGCCCGCGCCTGTTCGACCGTCCGGGTGTTGCGGCCGAACAGGATCCAGCCGCCCAGCCCCAACGCGTCGATCGCTCCGGCGATCTCGGGCGTCAGGTCGTAACCGTCGAATCCCGAGGCGATCACCCCGGCGGCGAGTGCGCGGACGTCGTTCATGGCAGCGGTTCCTCGGTGGTGGGATCGTAGAGCCGAAGGTCATCTCGGGCGAATGCCAAGCGGACCTCGGTCCCGGGAGCGGGAGCGTTCTCGGGTGCGACCCGCGCGACGATCTCGCCGAGCGCGGTCGCGACGTGGACGAAGGTATCGGCGCCCGCTCGCTCGCAGCGCGACGTCGCCCCGGCGAGCGCGCCGGAAGCGTCGATGCGGACGCGTTCGGGGCGAACGCCGACGATCACGTCGCCGAAACCAAGAGTGGAATGCACGTCGTGGAGCAGATTCATCGACGGCGTTCCCAAAAACCTGGCGACGCGCAGATTCCCGGGCGCGTCGTAGACCTGCTGCGGGCCGCCCGTCTGCTCGATCCGTCCGTCGATGAGCACGCACAGGTCGTCGGCCAAGGCCAGCGCTTCGGCGTGGTCGTGGGTGACGTAGACGATCGGGCCGGTGAAGCGTTCGCGCACGCGCACGACTTCGTCGCGGACGCGACCGCGCAGGAGCGGGTCGAGGTGTGCCAGCGGTTCGTCGAGCAGCAGCGCCTGCGGGTCCGAGAGGAGCGCGCGCCCGATCGCGACGCGCTGGCGCTCGCCGCCGGAGATCTCGGCCGGCCGGCGGCGCTCGAGCGAGCCGAGGTGCAGCCGTTCGACCATGCCCGCGACGCGCGCGTCGTCGGGGCCGGAGCGCAACGCGAACGCGAGGTTCTCGCGGACGCTGGCTTGCGGGATCAATGCGTCGGATTGGAAGACCATGGCGATCCGCCGGGCTTGCGGCGCGAGCGCGGTCAGGTCGCGGTCGCCCAGCCGCACGGTGCCGGCGTCGGCGCGTTCGAGGCCGGCGACGACGTGCAGCAGCGTGCTCTTCCCCGCGCCGGACGGGCCGACCACCGCGAGCGTGCGGCCCGCGTCGACCCGCAACGAGACGCCGGCCAGGGCCCGATGGGCTCCGAAGCGCTTCTCGACGCCGTCGACGGCGAGCCTCAACGAATGCGGATGATCTGCGCGATCACGTTGCCGTCGACTTGGTTGACCGAGATGTCGACGTGCATGCCGGCCTGCAGGTCCGTCAGGCTGGCGTATTTCTCGCCGCGGTAGATGGCGGTGCTCGGCAGGACGATGACGACGACGTTGTGCCCGTGGCTGGCGACCGTCAGCTGGTTCCGGCCGTAGTCGACGCTCACGATGTTGCCCGAGACCGGCCCCATCGGACGCGAGGGCGCGTCCCCGGTGAACGGATTGGCCCGCGGCGGATCGGCGTAGGCGAGACCGCCCGTCGTGCCTGCGAGCACGCCAGCGAGCGCCAATCCCACGATCCTCCGGTATATCTTCATCGTCCCTGTCTCAACGTGCACGCTGACGAAAGCGTTTCGCCGAAACCCCGCGTCGACCCGTCATCGGAACTCGGCGGCATAGGCGTCCCGGGCCTGCGCGTCCCCGCCGCGCGCCTTTTCGACCAATCCACGCAACCGGCTGACGTCGTGATCGCCGTGCGGTTTGGCCGAGATGGCCAGGCGCAGGGCGATGAGCGCCAGGTCCGGAGTGCGCGGGCCCAGGACGCGGAGCCCCTCGAGAAACGGGCGGGCGCGCTCGGGCGGGCTCGGCGCGGCCAGCAAGCCGGCGACCACGTCGGCCTTGGCCGGAGACCCGGTAAGCAAGTAACGATCGAGCGCCTCCACGTCCATATCGCTGCCTTCGACGCGGGCGGTTCCCGGTCCACTATCGGAAGGAACCGCGCCCTTTTTTGTCGCGTTATCTATCCGATATGAAGATTCGTTCGATCGCGGCTTGGACCGCCACGGCAATTCTCGCGCTCGGATTGGCCGCGTGCAGCGGACTGGGCCGCGGCACGCCGGCCCCGCCGGTGCCGAGCACGTGCGCGCTGCCGGCGGGCGTGCAGGCGCAGATGCTCTACCCGAAGCCGGGCGCGACCGCCGTGCCCGACGCGACCATCCAGGTCGTCTTCGCGATCTCGAGCCCACTGCCGACCTGGGGCGTCGCTGTGCTCCCGCCGGCCGGCAACAGCGGCATCTACGGCAATGCGTTCCAGACGATCACCGCCGGCCAGGTCCCGTCGCCCTCGGCGACGCCGTCCTTCGCGAATCCGATCTACGTCAGCTCGACCTTCTCCGGCTCGCTGCCGGCCGCATCGCTGATCGGGGTCTATCTCAACGACTTGAGTTCGAACTGCGTCCCCGTGACGGCGGGCGCTTCGTTCACGACGCAATAACATGCATCTGGTCCTGGCGGCGACGCTGCTCGCGATGAGCGGGCACGCGTCGCTCGATATCAACCCGTGCACGGTGATCGCGGTCGAGATGATGGACGACGTCGACTCGGCCGACGCGCACCCCGGCGACTTCTTCCGCTTCCAGACGGTCAACGCGGCGACCAGCGGCAACCGCATCGTGATCCCGGCGCGCACGATGGGTTACGGCGTCGTGGCGATCGCCTCTCCCGCCGGTCGCAGCGGCCGTCCCGGCACGCTGGTGCTCGAGCCGCGCTACTTCGACATGCCGGACGGCTCGCGGGTCGGCGTCGTGCTCGACCACAATGCGAGCGACCTGCAGCGTAGCGGCGCCACCAACAACGCGCCCGGCTATCTGGGCGCGATCCCGATCCCGGGCGTCGGCGCCGCCGTCGGCATCTTCAACTTCTTCCACAACGGCAAGAACATCGAGGTCAAGCGCGGCACGGTCTTCACCATCTTCCCGAGCGACGACCCGTCGGTCGAGAAGTGTCAGGAGCACCCCGCGCTCTAGCTTCTCGAGTCGCCGCGACTCAGCGTTCGACGACTCCGCCGAAGCCGAGGGTTTGGCGGAACATCAGGCGGACGGTCCGTGGCGCGAGCGGCGTCGCCGCGAAGGCGTACGGCAGCGGCGCGTCGTTCGCGTCGAACAGGTTCTCGATCGAGAGCGCCACCTTCGACTTGCCTCCGAGCGAGAGTTCGAGGTTGCCGTTGAACGTCGCGAAGGCCGGGCGGTCGTACGGATTGTTCGCGCCGAGATAGAGCGCACCGAGCGAGAGGCGCGAGCCGGCCGGCCACTTGTACGAGATCTCGCCGTAGCCTTGCGCGTAGGGCACGCCCGCCAGCGGAGCGTCGCCGGACGCCGGTGCGAAGAACGCATCCGGTCCCGGATCGCGATCGGCGCGGACGAACGCGCCCTGGACGATGAAGCCGAGGCCGACCCGTTTGAACTGGACGATGGAGGCTTCGATGCCGTCCTCGTTCAGCGTCGGCGCGTTCGCCCAGCCGCCCAGCGCGAACGACGGCGGGAATGCCCGGTAGGTGCGTGCGAATGCGCCGTGGGTCGCGGTGCCGTAGAGGTCCAGCGAGACGGTCGTGGTGTTGCCGTGCAGACGCCATTCGCCGCCGAGATCGTAGCCGAACGCGCTCTCCGGCTGAAGGGAGGTCTGCGTGCGCGCCGTCGTCGAGACCGGCAGCCCGACGCGCGGGGCGACGATCAGCACGGTCGCGTTCCCGAGCGCGTCGAGCGGAGGCGGCGCGTACGACGATCCGAGGGAGCCGCGGAAGGCCAGGCTCTTGCTCGCCTGATACGACATCCCCGCGCGAAATGCGCCGAGCGTCCAGCCACGCCCGGCGGCATCGTGCCGGTCCAGACCGCCGCCGAGATCGATCTCGGTGCGCTCGTCGGGATGCAGCTGCAGGCTCGCGTTGGCCGACGTATCGCTCGCCGACGCGCCGGACGCGTACGCATCCCGCACGAAGCCCTCGCGCCGCTCCGCCGAGAGCGTGAGGAGCCCGTTTCCGGTCTCGTGCTCCCAAGCGGCGCGCGCGCCGCGCACCCGGTCGTACGCGCGTTCGGCCGGATACGGCGACGACGGCAGTCTCACCGTCGCCGTCGACCCGGCGAAGACGTGCGGCGGCGTGCCGTCGAGATAGGTCGCGGTCCCCGTCAGCGCATACGCGCCCCCCGTCTCGATACCATCGGTGTCGTCCCGCGCGACGTCGACCGCATAGACGCGCGCGTCGAAACCGTCGCGACCGCGATCGACGCGCGCGTCGAAATCGTACAGGCCGAGCCGAGCGTTCTCGCGGGCGTCCAGGCCCGGAGCGAGCGAGACGAACGCCGGCAGCACGGCGCCGGCGAACGCGAGCGGCAGCACGGTGCCGCGGGCGCCCGCGAGCGCGCGCGACGCCTGACTGCCCAGATAGGTCGCGGTCAGCGTGAGCGCGTCGCTCGGCACGTAGCGCACCTTGAGAAGCTCGGCGCGGCGCAGGTCGTCGGACGGAACCGCGACGCAGCACGCGATCAGATCCGTCGCCGCGAACGGATCCGGGTTCTGGGCGAGCGGATGGCCGTCGACGAAGGTGCGGCCGCGATCGATCGCGAGCGGATACGACGAACCCGTCAGCGGACCGCGCGAACCGTCCACCGCCAGCATCAGCGCGACCGCCACCTTCCCGCCCGGCATGGTCCCGCCATACGAGAAGTCCGAGAACGAACCGCCGCGCGAATCGATCGAGAACTCCGCCAGCGCGCGGCGCGGGATCGTCGGCTCGGCGCTGCGCAGGTTGAGCGAACCGGCGATCGCGTTCGGGCCGATCGCAGAGACGTCGCCCGGACCCTTGCCGATCTCGGTATCGCTCAGCACGAACGACGGGATCAGGCTCAGGTCGAACGCGCCGGTCGAAGGCAGGGTCAGCGGCACGCCGTCGAAGGAGACGGCCGTCTCGCTCGGCAGCGACGCGCGCACCGAGCCGTACGCCGGCACGCCGCGCACCGCCAGGTTCTCGCCGCGCGCGAACGCCGGCAGCGCCCCGGGCGTCTGGGCGAGCACGCTGCCGAGATCCGGCTGGCCCTGGTCGCGATACGCCTCGCGCGGGAAGACCTTGACCGCGGCCGGCGTGGTGTTGAACGGCGCGCGCGGATGGGCGACGACCGAGCCGATCGTCCGCAGCGACGGCGCGCTCGGACGCAGCACGATCTTCTGCCGGTCGCCCGGCACGACGATCGTCACGCCGTACGGTTCGAATCGAGCCGCCGAGATCGTCTCGACGTACCTGCCCGCAGCGACCTCGCCGAATGCGAACGCCCCGCGCGCGTCGGTCGTCGTTCGCGCGCCGTTCGAAAGCCGGACGCTCGCCGCCGCGATCGGACGGCCGGCCTCGTCGGCGACGGATCCCCAGACCCGCGCATCGGCGGCGACGACCGTTCCGGACGAGTTCACAGCAAATCCCAAGAATGCCGTGATAAATGCGAACGAATACCTTCGGTACGATCTGGATCGGAGCATCGTGAAGTACCTGCGTTTTCTCGCGGCGATTACCTGCATGGTCTTCGCGCTCGCTCCGTTCGGCGCGCGCGCCGGCGCGCTCGGCGCGCTGCGCGGCAGCGTCACCGATGCCGACGGCACGCCGATCGCGAATGCGAGCGTCACGCTGCAAGGCGCGTTGCGCGCGACCGCCGCGACCGACGCGTCGGGCGCCTTCCGCTTCCGCGATCTCCCGGCGGGCACGTACGGCGTGAGCGTCGCGAAGGCCGGCTACGCGCCGGCCACGCTCGACGGCATCGCCGTCGGTGCGGACGAGACGACCGTCGCGATCGCGCTCGGGCACACCACGCTTTCATCCATCCGCGAGATCGCGAACGTGACCAGCGTCATGCGCGGCGCGTTCAATGCGACTCCCTCGGCGCAATCGGTGATGACGGCTCAGCGGTTCCGCGACCTCGGCCAGATCGGGCTCGCGAACGTGCTCGACCAGCAGCCCGGCGCGGTCAACGCGCGGCCGGGCAGCGCCAATGCGGCCGCCCTCGGTTCGATCACGTCGCCGAACATCCGCGGCGCCCTCGATTACGAAAAGGCGACGCTGATCGACGGCCACCCGCTGATCAACGGCGCGCGCGGCGACTATCCGACGATGCTCCTCAACATGTTCGTGCTCGACGACGTCGAGCTGGCCAAGGGCCCGACCGCCTTCGCCCCGCAGATCAACTACGCGGTCGGCGGCGTGCTGAACTTCCGCACGGCCGAACCGACGCGCCGTCCGAGCGGCGAAGTGCTCTACGGCATGGACGGCTTCGGGGGCACGTTCTCCAACCTCCGCTATGCCGGCACGACCGGCAACGGCAAATTCGCGTGGGTCCTGGACAACGCCACCTACGGAACGCCGGGCGCGGACCGCAACGTGCGGTCCTACGTCACGCTTCCCGCCGGCTCGACCATCGGCGGCGTCCCGATCGCCGGCACCAACTCGTGCTCGCCGATCAACGGCGCCAACGGCGGCTTCCCGGTCGGTCCGCTGCCGTGCAGCGGCGCCGGCCAGTACGTGCTCGGCAATCCGGCCAACGCCTATACCACGCTGGTCGCCTGCTGCCAGCCGGTCAGCTCGGACTTCCTCAACAAGATGGAGCTCGCGAAGTTCCGTTACGCCTTCTCGACCGCCACCTCCGCGACGGTCGCCTACATCGGCAACCAGTCCCGGTACGACGGCGCGGCCGCGGCCTTCACGCAGCTCGACGCCGTGTTCGCGCCGGCCGCGACGTATAACGGCGCGGGCCTCGCCCTCCGGCCGGGCCAGGGCTATCTGCTCAACAACAAGACGATGCTGCCGGACTCGCGCCTCTACGACAACGAGCCGATCTTCGAAGCCGACGTGCGCACTACGCTCGGCGACGACTCCATCCTGGCCCGCTACTATAGCGCCGTTCTCGGTCGTCAGACGACCACCGACCTACCGGATCCGAACGCCAACTACACGACCGCGCTGACGCTCTACGGCACGGGCAAGCTCGGGACGGCCAAGGACGTGTCGTTCGACGGCACCGTGCGGAACGTCACCATCGCGACGCCGTACTCCAGCAGCGTCGAGCACGACCTGCTCCACGGCTGGTCGGTCGAGTACGATCACCAGATGGGGCCGAACCTGCTCGCATTCTCGGTCGATCGCACGACCTCGCTGACCAACGCCTATTCGGTCTCCGGCGCGGCCGCGCCGGCCGGCGGCAAGGTGACCGTCTCGATCCCGGGCGGCACGCGTCAGGACTTCACCACCTACTTGCTGCGCGGCACGTTCAACCTGGACGCGAAGACCACCGTCACGCTCGCGAACTACTACAACACCTATCACAACGTGTTCACGCCGTCCAAGGACGCGCTCGGGAACTTCGTCTACGCCGCCAGCACGGTCGTGCACGACGATCCGCGCATCGGCGTGACCTATCGCCCGAACGCGGACCTGTCGCTGCGCTTCTCGGCGGGCTCGGCGGTCGCGCCGGCCTACCCGTCGCTGATCGACAACCTCAACACGACCGCCGCGAGCGCGTACAATCCGGCCGTCCCGACGGTGACGATCGCGCAGAACAGCGGCAGCCTTCTGCCCGAGACGTCGTTCGGCTACAACCTCGGCGGCGACTACCGGCTGCCGAACGGGGCCGTGCTGTCGATGGATGCCTACCTGACGAACCTACGCAACCAGTTCATCGGCGTCGTCTATCCGACCGGAACGGTCTACGCGCCGCCGGTCGGTCCGGCCGTGCCGATCTACGTCAGCACCAACCAGAACCTCGCGAACGCCCGCTTCGAAGGCGTCGAGTTCAGTCTCAAGAGCGATCCGGAGTTCGGTCTGGGCTACTCGATCGCGGGCGACCTGTCGCGCGCGTTCGCCTACGATCTGCCGCCGGGCTTCTATTCGACCGTGGCCGGCCCGTACACCACCAATCTGGGGGTCGTCGAGGGCCAGAACTACGTCGGCTTCAACGCCCCCGCGTTCAGCGGCATCTCGAACAAGAGCGAGGCCTATTCGCAGGCCTACGGTGCGATCCACTTCCGCGGGTCGCACCGCCAATACGTCGAGTTCGGCGCGCAGTACTTCGGGCCGAACAACACCTACAACATCCCGGCCTTCGTCGTCACCAACGCGGCCGTCGGCCTGCCGTTCCTGGACGAACGCACGCGCGCCACGCTGTCCTTCGACAACCTGTTCGGGACGTACGCCCAGCCCTACGCGCTGATCGGCGGCGGCACGCCGACGCCGCTGGCCAACGGCAAGCTCGGGTTGCGCACGGGCGTGCCCGTCGGACCGACCACGGTCCGCTTCTCGCTCTCCCACACGTTCTAGGAGCGCCCGGCCGGATACGCGAGAAGTCGTAGGGCTTCTCGGCGCATCGGCGCAACCATAGGCGGGAATCCCGCCTTTTCGAGGTTGCGCCGATGGATATCGCGGTCGCCGACCGCCTGCAGTTCGCCTTCACGATCATGTTCCATTATCTGTTCCCGATCGGGACGATGGGATTGGCGCCGTTCATCGCCTGGTTCACCTGGCGCGGCGCGAAGGGCGACGCCGAGGCCGCCGCGGCCGCGGCTTTCTGGACGAAGATCTTCGCGATCAACTTCGCGGCCGGCGTCGTCACCGGCATGCCGATGGAGTTCCAGTTCGGCACCAACTGGGCGGCGTTCTCGGCCAAGACGGGCGGCGTGATCGGCCAGCCGCTCGCGATGGAAGGCGCGTTCGCGTTCTTCCTGGAGTCGATCTTCCTCGGCATCCTGCTCTACGGCAAGGCGCGCGTCTCGCCGCGAGCGCACGCGTTCGCCGCTTCGATGGTCTGCCTCGGCTCGTGGCTCTCCGGCTTCTTCATCGTCGCGACCGACGCGTGGATGCAGCACCCGGTCGGCTACGCCGTCGCCGCCGGGGGCCGGATCGAGATGGCGAGCCTGTGGGCCGTCCTCACCTCGCCGTTCGCGCTCTGGCAATACGCGCACGTGATGACCGCCGCGCTGCTCGCCGGCGGGTTCATCGTCGCCGGCATCGGCGCGTACTACCTGCTCTCGGATCGCGATCACGCCATCGGGCGTCGCTTCGTACGGGCCGGTACCATCGTCGGCGCGATCTGCTCGGTGCTGGTGGTCTTCCCGACCGGCGACCGGAACGGCAACGATATCGCGACCTATCAACCGGTCAAGCTGGCCGCGATGGAGGGGCTCTTCAAGTCCACCAAGGGCGCGCCGCTCGCCATCGTCGGCATGCCCGACACGCGCGACCGATCGCTGCTCGATCCGATCTTCGTGCCCGACCTTCTGAGCTTTCTCGCCTACGGCAACGCGCGCGCGAACGTCGACGGACTGACCGCCTATGCGACCGAGCTGTGGCCGCCGGTCGAGGTGACCTACTACGCCTACCACGTGATGGTCGGGCTCGGCACGATCTTCGGGGCGATCTCCGGGCTGGCGCTGCTGTTGCTGCTGTGGGGCGGGCGCCTGTACCGCGCGCGCTGGCTGCTCTGGCTGGTGCTTCTGGCGATGCCGTTCCCGTATATCGCGAACGAGGCCGGGTGGACGGTGACCGAGGTCGGGCGCCAGCCCTGGATCGTCTACGGGCTGATGCGCACCGCGGACGGCGCCTCGCCGAACGTCTCGGGCGGAGAGACGATCTTCACCCTGATCGGCTTCGCCGGCATGTACTTCTTGCTCGGCGTGCTGTTCCTGTATCTCACGCTGCGCGAGATCGGCAACGGCCCGGCGGTGGCGCATGAATAGCCTCGCGTTCGGCATCCTGGCCTTCATGCTCGGCACCTACGTGCTGCTCGACGGGTTCGATCTGGGCGTGGCCGCGATCGCGCCGCTGATCGGACGGAACGGGGCGGAACGCGAGGCCGCCATGCGCGCGATCGGCCCGTTCTGGAACGGCAACGAGGTCTGGCTGATCGCGGCCGCCGGCGCGCTGTTCGCGCTCTTCCCGAAGGCCTACGCCTCGGCGTTCTCGGGCTTCTATCTGCCCTTCGTGATCGTCCTGTGGCTCTTGATGTTCCGCGGCATCGCGATGGAACTGCGCGGCCATTTCGCGACCAGGATCTGGCGCGATTTCTGGGACGTCGCCTTCACGGGCTCGTCCGCGCTCCTGGTGCTGCTCTTCGGCGTCGCCCTCGGCAACCTGATCCGGGGCGTGCCGCTGGATGCGAACGGCTACTTCACCGGCTCGTTCGGCTTCCTGCTCAACCCCTACGCTCTGCTGGTCGGCGCGACCGCGGTCGCGGCGCTCGCCCTGCACGGGGCGACCTTCGCGGCGATGCGCATCGCGGGCGCGCCCGGCGAACGCGCGGCGACGCTCGTCCCCAAGCTCGCCGCCGCCCTGCTGGTCGGATTCCTCGCCACCAGCGCTGCGACCGCGGCGATCCGTTGGCACGACCTGCCCGCGGCGTGGACCGCGGTACTGCCGGTCGTAGCGTTGATCGCGCTCGGGCTGGCCGTCAGGTACGCCCTCCTCCGCCGCGCGGGAGCGGCCTTCGCCGCTTCGTCGGTCTTCCTGGCGGCCGTGTTCGTCTCGGCCGCGGCGACGCTCTATCCGATGCTGCTCCCGGGCTTCGGCGGCGCGAAGGGGATCGGCATCTTCGACGCCGCGCCCTCGACCGCGGCCCTGGTCTCGGCCGTCGCGGCGGTGGCGGTCGGGGTAGGCATCGTCTGCCTCTACGGGACCCTCATCCTGCTGCCGCAGTTTCGCGAGAACGTCACCGTCGACCTAAATCCTTAGTTGACAATTCCAACCGGACTCGCTGGTGATGGGAGTCCCCGGAGAGCTCATTCGCCTACGGCGATCCGGGCCGGCTCAACACGCGCCCGCAGTTCATCGTAAAACTGATCCGTTACGTCGGCGCGGAGAAGGGCACCTGACCCTTCGAGACGCCGGCCGTGCCGGCTCCTCAGGAGAGCAGGTGCCGAGTGGATGGCGGAGCGGATACTAGCCCTCTTCGCTCCGCCCTTCCTCACGTCGCGGTCCTGACCGAGCGCGATCGCTGCCAACGCGATCGCCACGCCGATGCCTTGGACGAGCGAGAGATGCTCGTGGTTGAACGCGATGCCGAGCCCGATCGCGACGACCGGATTGAGCGCGGCGATCAGGGTCGAGGCGACCGGCGAGAGCCGTTCGACGCCGCGGAACCAGCACGCGTAGGCGAGCGCGGTCCCGATCAGACCGAGGTAGAGATAGCCGCCCGCGTATGCGAGCGTCACGTGCGGCAGCGGTCCTTCGAGCAGCGCGAACGGCAGCAGCATGACGCCGCCCAGACTCAACTGCCAACCCACCAGCACGATCGGCTTGACCGGCGGCGGCCCCCACTTCTTGAGCAGGACGGTCGCTACCGCCATGATCGCTGTGGCGATCAGCGCCGCGCCGACGCCGAGCGGATCGATGCCATGCACGCTCGGGCCGAGCAAGAGCGCCAGACCGACGACGACCGCGGCGGCCGCACCGATGGTCTGCGCGACCGGACGCGCACCCAGCATCCCCCAGGCCAGACCGACCACGAAGACGGGCGCGGCCGCGCCGAGCATCGACGCCACGCTGCCCGGCAGATGGTACGCCGCGAAGAACAAGAGCGGGAAGAAGGCCCCGAAATTGAGCGCGGCCAGGACCGCGGCCTTCCACCACCAGTCGCCCTTGGGCAGTTGGCGCGAGAGCGCGACGATCAGCAACCCGATCGGCAGCGACCGCAGGAGCGAGTCGAGCAGCGGGCGGCCGGGCGGCAGGATGTCGGTCGTCAGGAGGAAGTTCGTGCCCCAGACGAGCGGAGCGATGGCGGTGACCAGGATATCGGGGAGGCGGCGCATATCTTCATCTTAAGATATCTGCGATATCTCTCTACGTCAAGATACTTTAGGTGGAGCTATGTTCGAAGGCCGGGACCGGGTCGACGCGATCATCGAGCAATGGGCCCGCGAGCGGCCGGACCTGGTCGCCGAGCCGATGGAGGTCATCGGCCGGCTCTCCAGGGTCGCCGGGCTGCTCTCCCCGCGCCTCCAAGAGGCCCATAAGCCGTTCGGTCTGACGCGCGAGGCCTTCGACGTGCTCGCCACCCTTCGCCGCTCCGGCGCGCCCTTTCGCCTGACCCCGACCGAGCTCTACCGTTGGCTGATGCTCTCCTCGGGCGCCATGACCAACCGGATCGACCGCCTCGAGCAAGAGGGCCTGGTCGAACGGGTCGACGACCCGCGCGATCGCCGCGGCTGTCTGGTCGGGCTGACCCCGTCCGGTCGCGACCTGATCGACCGCGCGATGGACGCCCACGTCACCAACGAGCTGAGGCTGCTCCAACCGCTCGACCCGGCCGAGCGAAAGACCCTGGGCACGATCCTGCGCAAGCTGCTGCTGTCGCTGGAGTGATCCTACTACTTCGCGAGCGCGAGCGCGATCTCGCTCGCTAAGCGGGCGTTGTTCTTCACCAACGCCACGTTCGCGGTGAGGCTCTTGCCGTTGGTGATCGTGAAGATCCGATCGAGCAGCCACGGGGTGACGGCTTTGCCGGTGACGCCGGCTCGGACGGACTCGTCGACGGCGCGTTCGATGTAGAAGGCCATCTCGGTCGCCGGGATCTCGTCGGCCGGCGGCATCGGATTGGCGATCAAGGTTCCGCTCGCGATGCCGAGCGCGCACTTGGCGCGCACGAACGCGGCGATCGCGTCGGGCGTATCGAGGCGCAGCGGCGCGGGCAGGCCGCTGGTGCGGCTCCAGAACGCCGGGAAGTCGTCGGTTCCGAAGCAGACGACCGGAACGCCCAGCATCTCCAACAGCTCGAGCGTCTTGGGCACGTCGAGCAGCGCCTTCGCCCCCGCGCACACGACCGTCACCGGCGTGCGCGCGAGTTCTTGCAGGTCTGCCGAGATGTCGAAGGTCGTCTCGGCGCCGCGATGCACGCCGCCGATGCCGCCGGTCGCGAAGACCGGAATGCCGGCGAGATCCGCGACCAGCATGGTGGCCGCGACCGTGGTGGACCCGTGCCGCTTGGCCGCGACCGCGTACGGCAGGTCGGCACGGCTGAGCTTCATCACGTCCTTCGCGGTGCCGAGCCATTCCAGCTCGTCCGCGCCGAGCCCGACCGTGATGACGCCCGCGACGATCGCGATCGTGGCCGGCACCGCGCCGCACGCGCGCACCAGGTCCTCGACCTCGCGGGCGGTCGCGACGTTCTGCGGGTAGGGCATGCCGTGGGTCACGATCGTCGACTCCAAGGCGACGACGGGACGCCCGGCGGCCAGCGCCTCGGCGATCTCGGGAGCGACGGCGAGCGAGTCGTTCATAGGCGGTGGCGGCTCTCTGCCAGCAGGCGGGGTGAGAGGTCGGGCCGCACGCTGGCGGGCGATTCGAGCGTGAGCGCCGCGACCAGCAGACCGCCGCGCACCGCGTCGAGCAGTCCATCGCCCGCGAGCAGCCGGTGCAGCGTGCCGGCGACCAGCGCGTCGCCCGCACCGGTCACGTCGACCGGCGCGGCGGCGACCGGATCGAGATGGACGGTCGCTCCGTCGACGGTGACGTCGACGCCCGACGCCCCGCGGGTGACGATGTGTGCGCGCGCGTTGGGAGCGGCCGGGAGCCGGCCGGACTGGTGGACGTTGAGGAAGAGCGCGTCGACGTCGCGCAGGTCGGCCGGCAGGCGCAGCACCTTGGCCGCCGAGACGGCGTCGAGCGCGAGCCGGAACGTCGATCGCGCGCGCACCGCGATCAGGGCCGCGAGCGCCTCGGCGCGCAGATTGCAATCGGCGAACACCCAGGCCGCACTCGCGAGGACCGGCTCCCACGCGCCGATCGCCGCCGCGTCGATCTCTTCGACCGGGCCGGCATCGCACGCTCCGACGACCAATTCGCCGTCGGGTTCGAGGATCGCGACGTACTCGCCGGTCGGCCGCGCGGTGCTGTAGTGCCAGCCGCGCACGTCGACGCCGGCCGAGGCGGTGTGGGTCGCGAGCGCGCCGCCGTCCGCGTCGTCGCCGACCGCCGTCAATAGGGTCGCGGCACAGCCCAACCGCGCGAGCGACTCGGCGACGTTGCGCGCCACCCCGCCGTAGCCGTGCCGGGCTCGGGCCGGATTGGACGTGGCCGGGCGTACCGCGTCGTCCGCGCGATAGGTGCGGTCGATGCAGGCCTGGCCGATGCAGACGATGCGTTGGGTTCGTTCCACGGGCTGCTAGCGTTCGCGGCGGCAAGAGCGGGCGGCCTGCCGCGCGAAGGGCGCGGGATGCTCGATCTGCGCAGCGCCTTCGACCGCGACGGCTACGCCGTCATCCCGGGCTTCAAGAGCCCCGAAGAGATCGCCGCCCTGCGGGCCCGGGCCGAAGCGATCGTCCGCGACTTCGATCCGAGCGACGGTGCGGCCATCTTCACCACCAAGGACCAGGCCGCCAAGAGCGACGCCTACTTCTTGGAGTCGGGCACGGGCGTGCGATGTTTCTTCGAGGAGGACGCCTTCGACGCGGATGGGCGCCTGCGGCAGCCCAAGGAACTCTCGATCAACAAGATCGGCCACGCCATGCACGACCTGGACCCCGTCTTCGATGCGTTCTCGCACGACGCGCGCCTCCAGACGATCGCGCTCGCGCTCGGCCTCGCGCGACCGCTGGTCTACCAGTCGATGTACATCTTCAAGCAGCCCAACATCGGCGGCGAGGTGCGCTGGCATCAGGACGCGGGCTTTTTCGACACCGATCCCTCGACGGTCACGACCTTCTGGTTCGCCTTGGAAGACGCCGATCGCAGCAACGGCTGTCTGTGGGTCGAACCGGGCGGTCATCGCTCGCCGCTTCGGCAGCGCTTCGTCGTGCGCGACGGCCGCGCGTCGATGGAGGAGCTCGACGCGACGCCGTGGCCCGGCGCCGGCGCGACCCCGCTCGAAGTGAAGGCCGGCGCGCTGGTGGTCTTCCACGGCCGGCTGCCGCACTACAGCGCGCCCAACCGTTCTGCCAAGTCGCGCCACGCCTACACGCTGCATGCGGTCGACGGAGATGCCGCCTACTCGCCGCTCAACTGGCTCCAGCGCGACGCGCGCATGCCCGCCCGCGGTTTCGCGTAGGCGGCTAGTCGCCCGCCCTGTCGATCGCGTCGTAGACGTGCATCGCGTTCTCGAACGCGTGCGGTTGCACGGTGATGTCGCCGTGGAAGGGATAGTCGATGGCGGTCGTCAGATAGAACACGATCGCGATGCTGAACGCCAGCGACCCGACCATGATCGCCTGCATCCACCTGCGCTTGAACGGGAACAGGAACGAGAATCCGACTGCCACGACGGCGCCGAACGACAGCACGACCCAGACGATCGGATTGAGCCCGGTGGCGCCCATCGAGATGCGCGCCGCGCGGTCGGAGAGCGACTGACTGAGCGATCCGAGCATGGCCGCGTGGACATCCTGCTGGCCGAGCGACTTGGGCTGGAGGATGTCGATGTCGTGCGCGAGCCGTTCGATCGCCATGTCGGCCTCCAGGCTATGCGTGCCTTCGACCATCTTGGGCCATTCGTCCTCGATGATGAGGGTCGTGTAGCGGCGGATGGCGCCCCGGATCTCCGCCTTCTGCGGAAGGGCCACGGCATCGCGATAGATGTCCACCACCGCGTTCGCCTCGCTGTACGTCTGCGACTCGGCCCCGTCGAACCGCTCCCACACGCCGATCGCGACGAACGCCAGCAGCACCGCGTAGACGACGCCGATGACCGCGAAGATGAAGCCGGCCTGCTCGTAGTGCTCCTCGAAGGACTGGATGGGGACCAGCCGGTGGACGATCAGCGCTAGGACGACGGCGATGGCGACGAAGCCGAGCGTGAAGATCGCGCCGTTGGCCAAGATCGAGAGATGCGAGAACAGGAAGGCCAGCATAGGCCCTGGCCTTAGGCGGAAGCCTGGTCCTTCCTGTCCTCGAAGGCGGCGATGGCCTCGACGAAGACCGTGCCGTAGCGCTCGAGCTTGACGTCGCCGACGCCGCTCACCCCGCGGAAGCGCTGCAGCGTGGTCGGCTTGACGCGAGCCATCTCGCGGAGCGCCGCGTCGGAGAAGACGACGTAGGGCGGGACGCCTTGGTCGTCGGCCAATCCCTTGCGCAGCCGGCGCAGATGCTCGAAGAGATCCTCCTCGAACGGCTCGGCGCTCGCGGCCGCCCCCTTGCGGGTCTTCTTCTTGGTCTTGCCACTCACGAAGCGCGGAGGCGCGAACGAGATCTCGCGTTTCTGGCGCAGCGCCGCCATCCCTTCGGGCGTCAGGAACACGGTCTTGTGCGCGCTCTCCTGTTCCACGTAGCCGAGGCGGATCAGTTCGGAGAGCAGCGCCATCCACTCGTCGCGCGAGAGTTCCGTGCCGACCCCGTAGGTCGAGAGCGCGTCGTGTCCCCACGTCCGCATCTTCTCGGTGGCGGCGCCCAGCAGCACGTCGATGACGTGCTGCGCGCCGGTCGAGAACCCGCGATGCTCGCGGATGCGATACAGGCACGAGAGGAACTTCTGCGCGGCGAGCGTGCCGTCGAGGCGCTCGACCGGGTTGAGGCAGTTGTCGCAGTTGCCGCACTCGGCCGGCGCGTCCTCGCCGAAGTAGCGCAGCACGTGCGCGCGCCGGCAGGTCGAGGTCGATGCGTAATCGAGCATCTGGGCCAGCAGCCGCTCGGAGCGCGCGCGCTCGGCATCGTCGCCGATCTGCCGGATGAAATGGCGCTGCTTGGCGGCGTCGCCGCCGTTGTAGAACAGCACGCAGTCGCTGGGCAGGCCGTCGCGGCCGGCCCGGCCCGTCTCCTGGTAGTAGCCCTCGAGATTCTTCGGGACGTCGTAGTGGACGACGTAGCGCACGTTGGGCTTGTCGATGCCCATGCCGAACGCGATCGTCGCGCAGACCACTTGGATCTCGTCGCGCACGAACCGCTCCTGATTGCGCGCCCGGACGTTCGGCGGCAGGCCGGCGTGATAGGGAACGGCCGAGATCCCGGCGCGCGCGATCTTCTCCGCGAGATCCTCGGCGGCGGCCCGGCTCGAGACGTAGACGATGCCGCTCTCGCGCGGTCGCTCGGCGGTCCACGCCAGCAGCTGCTTGAGCGGATCGCGCTTCTCGTAGACGCGGTACTGCAGGTTCGGGCGGTTGAAGCTGCCGACGAACCGCTCCGGCGAGCGGAGCTGCAAGAACCGTTCGATGTCCTCGCGCACGCGACCGGTCGCGGTCGCCGTGACCGCGATGACGGGCGCGTCCGGCAGACGCTCGCGCAGCACCGAGAGCTGGCGATATTCGGGCCGGAAGTCGTGGCCCCACTCGCTCACGCAATGAGCTTCGTCGACCGCGACCCGCCGCACGTCCCAGCGCGCCAGCCGCTCCAAGAAGCTCGGGAGCACGAGACGTTCGGGAGCGACGTAGAGCAGACGATACTCGCCGCGGTCCAGGCCCGCGAGCCGGCCCGACGCGGTCGCGGCGTCGATCGAAGAGTTGAGGAACGTGGCCGGGATGCCGTTGGCGTTGAGGGCGTCGACTTGATCCTTCATCAGCGCGATCAGCGGCGAGATCACCAGCACCAGCCCGGGACGCATCAACGCCGGCAACTGATAGCACAGCGATTTCCCGCCGCCGGTCGGGAGCAACGCGAGGATGTCGGCCCCGCCGAGCGACGCCTCGACGATCTCGCGCTGCAGCGGCCGAAACGAATCGTAGCCGAAGTGATGCTTCAGCGCGTCGTCGAGCGTGAGGGTTTCCATCGCGTCGGTCATTCGACACCGGGCGTCATTCAACCACCGTCAGTGCCCCGGTCCGCGCGCGTTGCGACCAACGTCCCTGCGCGCCGGCGGCCGGGTCGCCTAGGATGGGGGCGATGGCTTCCCAGGCGCGTCGCGCGCTCGGCGATTATACGGTCGACGGCTCCCGTCTGGCCCTCCTATGCGCCTGCGCCGTGCTGGTCGGACTGGCGGGCGCGTCCGTGGCCAAGCTCCTGCTGCTGGCGATCGGCGCGATCACGCACCTGGCCTACGAAGGCGTCTGGAACCCGGCCCTCGGACAGCCGGACCCGCATCACTGGGGACCCGTCTCGATCCTGATCCCGGTCGCCGGCGGGATCCTGGTCGGCCTGATCGCCCGCTACGCCACCAGCAAGATCCGCGGCCACGGCATCCCCGAAGCGATCCAATCGATCCTGGAGGGCGACAGCATCGTCCAGGCGCGCGTCGCGTTCTGGAAGCCGGTCGCCTCCGCGATCGCGATCGGGACCGGCAGCCCGTTCGGTGCGGAGGGTCCGATCATCATGACGGGCGGCGCGCTCGGCTCGCTGTTCGCGCAGTTCGTCCATCTCTCGTCGCTCGAGCGACGCACGCTGCTCGTCGCCGGCGCGGCGGCGGGCATGTCCGCGACCTTCGGCGCGCCGATCGCTTCGGTCCTGATCGCTGTCGAGCTGCTGCTCTTCGAATGGCGTCCGCGCAGTTTCGTGCCGGTCGCGCTCGCGGCGATCGTCGCCGATCTCGTGCGCTCGTGGATCATCGGATCGGCGCCGCCGTTCTTGGTCACCGCTCCGGCGGCGCTCGTTCCCGCCGATCTCGGTTGGGCGCTGGCGATCGGCATCGCCGGCGGCCTGATCTCGCTCGGGATGACGAAGCTCGTCTACCTCGTCGAAGACCTCTACGAGAAGCTGCCGGTCCATTGGATGTGGTGGCCGGCTATCGGCGGCGCGATCGTCGGCATCGGCGGCTGGTTCGTGCCGCAGGCGCTCGGCGTCGGGTACCCGACCATCGACGGCATGCTCAACGGAGATCTCGCGCTCGCGGCGGTCGCCGGCATCATCGTCGTGAAGATCGGGATCTGGGTCGCGTCGCTCAGCTCGGGAACGTCGGGCGGCGTGCTCGCACCGCTGCTGATGATCGGCGCCGCGATGGGAACGCTCGCGGGCACGGCGATCCCCGGACATCACGCGCCCGCGTGGGCGCTGGTCGGCATGGCGGCGTTGCTGGGCGGGACCATGCGCGCGCCGTTCATGGGAACGCTCTTCGCGCTCGAGACGACCCGCGCGTGGGGGCTCGCGCCGGAGGTCTTCATCGGATGCATCGCCGCGACCGGCTTCACGGTGGTGTTCGTCCCGCGTTCGATCCTCACCGAGAGGCTCGCGCGACGCGGTACCCACGTCGCGCGCGAATATGCGGTCGACCCGCTCGAGTTCGCAGCGGTCGGAGACCTGATGGCGCCGCCGGATCCGGCGCTCGATGCGGCCGGGGCGCTCCATCCCGAGGACCGCGTCCGCGCGGCCGCCGAACGGTTGGCCCACGCGGGCCGGCCCGGACTCGCGGTGATCGACGAGTCGGGAGCGATCGTCGGATCGTTCGACGCCGGGGCGCTGCTCGAAGCCTATCGCCGCGGTTCGACCGGCGAACGCCGGCGTTGGCGGGTCCGCCGCTTCCGCCGGATGTGGCGCCGCGCCGACTAGGAGCGCGATGCGTCGGCGCGCGCGTGCAGGAGCGTGCGATCGCGCGAGTTCTCGGCGAGCGCGGCGGCGCGGTCGAATTCGCCGGCCGCTTCCGCGCGGCGTCCGAGCTTGAACAGCAAGTCCGCGCGAACGCTCGGCAAGAGATGATAGCTTCGCAGCGACGGCTCGTCGAGCAGCCGATCGGCGATATCGAGTCCCGCCTGCGGTCCGACCGCCATTCCGATAGCGACCGCGCGATTCAACTCCACGACCGGCGTCGGCACGATCCGCGAGAGCGCGTCGTAGAATCCGGCGATCCGCGACCAGTCGGTCTGCTCCGGCGTGGCGGCGCGCGCGTGGCAGGCGGCGATGGCGGCCTGCAGCGCGTACGGGCCCGAGACGTCCGCGAGCGCCTCGGCCCGGACCAGTGCGGCGAGTCCGCGTCCGATCAGCAGACGGTCCCACGTGCGGCGATCTTGATCGAGCAGCAGGATCGGTCCGCCGTCCGGTCCGACGCGCGCCTTCATGCGCGAGGCTTGGAGTTCCATCAGTGCGACCAGGCCGTGGACTTCCGGCTCGAGCGCCATCAGACGGGCGAGCACGCGTCCTAAGCGCAGCGCGTCTTCGACCAATTCCGGACGGAGCACGTCGTCGCCGGCCGTCGCGGCGTAGCCTTCGTTGAAGATCAGGTAGATCGCGCCGAGGACGGAGGCGAGCCGCTCCGCGCGTTCGGGCCCTTCCGGCACCTCGAACGGGACGCCCGCGTCCGCGATCGTCCGCTTCGCGCGGACGATCCGTTGCGCGACGGTCGCCTCGGGGATCAGGAACGCGCGCGCGATCTCGGGCGTGGTCAGGCCGCCGAGCAGACGCAGCATCAGTGCGACGCGCGCCTCGGGCGAGAGGACGGGATGGGCGGCGACGAACATGAGGCGCAGCAGGTCGTCGTCGATCTCTTCGACCGCGCGTTCGAACGCGTCGTCGGGCGCGGCCGTCGCGGCGTCGCGGCCGATCGCTTCGGCCTTGCGTTCGAAGGCGGCGTCGCGCCGGATCGCGTCGATCGCGCGGCGCTTCGCGGCGGTCATCAGCCACGCGCCCGGATTGCGCGGGATGCCCTCGTCCGGCCACTGTGCGAGCGCCGCGACGAAGGCATCCTGGGCGAGGTCCTCCGCGCGCCCGACGTCGCGCACGAGGCGCGCGACGGTCGCGATCAATTTCGGCGACTCGATGCGCCAGATCGCCTCGATCGCGCGGTGGACCTCCGGCGCCGTCACTTACCCGCCGTCGGTCTCGATCTCGTGCAGATGACAGGTCGCGTCCTTTCCCACGAGCTCGAGGAACCGGTCGGTCACCTCGATCGCGTGCGCCCGGTCCCGGACTTCGAGCAGGGCATACCCGCCGACCAGCTCCTTGGCTTCGGTGAACGGTCCGTCAGTGACGGTCGAACCGCCGCCCTTGCGGGCGACGATCAGCTCGAGCATTCCCGGCGAGCGGCCGCCGGTGTGGAGCAGCACGCCCTCGGCCATCATGCGGCCGGCGAACTCGCTCATCTTCTCCATGTCGTCGTGGGTCGGGTGGACATCGAACGACCCCGGCGGGAACGTGAGGACCGAGAGCACCTTCATCGTACCTGCTCCCGCATGCGTTCTTCGTGCGCGCGCAGTTCCGGCGTCAGGTTCTCGCCGAAGTCCTCGGCTTCGTACATCGGCCGGATCTCGATCTCTTCGCCGCGCCGGAACGGCGCGTGGGTGAAGCGTTCGACCACTTCCTCCTTCGACTTCCCTTGGACGATCCAGAAGCCCGCGACGAGCTCCTTGGTCTCGGCGAACGGGCCGTCGGTGACGGTCGTCCGGCCCCCGTCGAAGCGCAGACGCGCACCGGCCGACGAGGGCTTCAGACCGTCGCCCGCCAGCATGACGCCATCCTTCACGAGCGTCTCGTTGAACGCTCCCATCTCGGCGAACTCCTCCGTGGCCGGGATGACCCCGGCCTCGCTCTCTTTGCTGGCCTTCACCAGGACCATGAATCGCATCGTTCTCTCCTTGTCGGATCGAGTGTTCTACCCTTGCGTCGAACGGCCCGGGGCATTTTCGACAACGGCGTCCGCAGATATTCCAAGCTCCTCAGATCACTTCGAGCGCGAGGGTCGTCGCCGCCGCGGGCATCGGCCCGGCGGCCGTCGTATCCGATGGGGGATGACACGTATTCGCGTCGCCGGATTCTCCGTCTCGCTCGACGGCTTCGGGCCGGGCCCGAGCAGAGCCTCGAGGACCCGCTCGGCAAGCGCGGCCGGGAACTGCACGGCTGGATGTTCGGGACGAAGATGTTCCGTACCATGATCGGCCAAGACGGCGGATCCGAAGGCGACGACAACCGGTTCGCCGAGGATTCGATGACCGGTATGGGCGCGTTCGTGCTCGGGCGCAATATGTTCGGACCGCTCCGCGGCGACTGGCCCGACGATGCGTGGAAGGGCTGGTTCGCGCCCGCCGGTCGAGATGCAGGGCGGCACCACGTTCTACTTCGTCACCGAAGGTCCGGCGATCGCGCTCGAACGCGCGAAGGCCGTCGCCGGGCCGCTCGACGTCAAGATCGCCGGCGGCGTGGCGACGGTGCGCGAATACTTACGCGCTGGCGTCGTCGACGATATGCACCTCGCCGTTTCGCCGGTCGTGCTCGGCCAGGGGGAGGCGCTGTTCGAAGGCATCGATCTTCCGGCGCTCGGATTCACCGTCGCCGAGCGCGTGCCCACCGAATTCGCGACCGCACGTGGTGCTCCGCAAAGGGAACCCCCGCTCGCCTGCCAACGTTAGCGCGACGTGAAACGCTCGACGACCGGCGTCCTGACCGCTGCCTTCGCCCTCGGCTCCGTCCTGGCCGCCGCTCCGGCGCCGGCGCGGGCGAGCCGCATCGTGGTGGTCTGGAACAATACCGCGCATTGCGCGATGATCACGCTCACCGATCCGGTCGGCTCCCCAGCCGTCACCCACCACCTGTTGGCGCCGCGCTTGAGTTATGGCCAGGAGTTGCGCGGGTCGGTCAAAGTACGCGCCGAGATCTTGCCCGGTGCCGCGTGCTCGGGCGGCCGGATCGCCGACGTATCGGCCACGCACGCGATGAACTACCGCAATCCGGGGACGGCCCACGCACTCACGGCCGAGATCGCCGGCCGCGACCGCACCTTTTCGATCCGGTATTTCTAGAGAACGCTACCGAGGAGACACGTACGATGAGCATCCTACGTCCCGCGAGGTCGCGAATGCGACGCCTTCTCTCCGGAGCGCTCGCTGCGCTGATGGTCGTCGCGGTCGCGCCGCCGGCCGCCTCGGCGCGGATGGGGGGCTTCGTGTTCGTCAACAATTCGAAGCTGTGCGCCTACGTGACCGTCTATCACAGCGCGGGCGGCGAGCACCCGGTCTGGCACGTCGCAGGCGGGACGCTCGGGCCCCGGTTCGTGAAGGCGGGAGCGAACTTCGCCGGAACGGTCGACTGGAGCGACGTCAAGGTCCGCGCCGAGGTCAACCGCAATACCTACTGCACGGGCGCGGCCATCGTCGACGTCCACGCCACCTATCACGACACCAGCACGGTTCCGCACGTCCAGCGTACGGCGACCCTGCAGAGCGACACCCGCTTCTACATCACCATCCGTTAGCGGCCCCCACCGTCACAGACGAAGACCCCGCCGGTCGCTCGGCGGGGTCTTCGCTCGTACCGACGCGTTCGGCTATTGCGGTTTCGTGACGCCGTACGGCGGGCCGTGCAGGATCGAGCTGATGTTGATCCGCTCGACGATATGCTTGTCCGCCTGGATGCCCTTGTTGTAGTTGTCGTGATCCGCGATCGTTCCGCCCGAACAGTTGCTGTTGCGGGTGAACTCCGCCCGGACCTTGATCTCGGCCGGGAGCGGGATGCTGGTCGGGTTCGTGAAACGCACGAAGAACGTGTGCGACGCGTTATGACCGACGAAGCGCGGACGCCCGTCCGCCTCTTGCTCGATCGTCCAGGGCGTATAGACCCGGCCCCAATAGATGGTGACCCAGGCGCACGTGTTCGACGTGTTCTTGACGTCGATCGCGACGACGGTCGTTTTGGGGACGGTCTGCGCCGATGCGGAGATCGTGAAGGCCGATGCGACGAGCGCGCACGCGAGTGCGACGCTTCTCAGAGCATAGTTCAAGAAAATTCATCCATTCCGCCGGAAACCCCGGCTGTCGTAGGATTAAACGCAGGCGGGCGCTCTTCCGTTCCGTCGCGGGCCGGAAATGAAAAAGAGGTCTCGCCGTGACGGCTGGAGACCTCTTCGCGAATGGCTCCGGGTGCTGGGCTCGAACCAGCGACATTTCGATTAACAGTCGAATGCTCTACCAACTGAGCTAACCCGGACCGGGAACGGACCTGGATTGGCGTTCCGGGGCCCTAGTCCTTTTACCGGAAAGGGGCCCCGGCGGTCAAGGGGTTTTCTCGCGTTTAGACCGGTACCGCGACGGCATTTCCGCCGTCGGCGAGCACGGTCACGGCGCCCGGCGCGTCGCCGTCCTTGGGCGGCACGAGCTGGAACTCGTAGGTCTTCACGCCGATCCCCGGCAGCGTCAGCTTGACGCCCCCCGGCGAGCACAGACCGTCGGCGCAGAACGAGGCGATCCAGCCCGGCTTGAGGCCCTTGGCCGTCAGTGCGACGCGGGCGTTGGGCGAGCCGACCACCACCAGTCGATACTTCAGCGTGCTCTTCAGGCTGCCGGGAAGATCTGCGCCGGTCCATTTCGCAAGACTGACGCTGGTGCCGCCGCCCCGCGCCATCGCGACGGCCGCCATCCCCTCGATGGTCCGCTCCGGAACGCGCGGCTTCATCGCCTTATAGCGACCGCCGGCCGGGATGAGGTTCGCATACTTCTGCGAGAGCGCGAAGACGCGAGCGGCGTTCTTCGCGTCGCCGAGCGCCACGTAGACGTCGGCCAGATCGAGCGACTCGTCGGCGGCGAACGCCTGGGCCTCGCCGTCCTTGCCGATCGGGGTCGCGTTCGCGGCCTTCACGAGCAGGCCGACGGCCTTTTCGTACGGCGCGACCGCCGCCGCGAAATCGTGCGCCCGCTCGGCAGCCAGCCCCAGGTTGTCCCACGCGTCGACGTCGCCCGGCGCGAGGCGGGTCCACTGCCGCGCGCTGGCGGCCATCGCCGGATAGTCGTGCAGGCGGTAGTACGCACGCGTCATCAGCCCGACCAGCTTGACGTCGTCGGGCTTTTTCGCGAGCAGACCGCGATAGATGGCGGCGGCGTCGGCGAAGCGATTGAGATCGCCGAAGGCGGCGGCCTTCTCGAGGGGCGTCTTGGCCGCTTTGAGTTCGGCCGCGCCGAGCTCCAGTTGCGTCTTCTCGTAATCGTAATCGACGGTCAGGCCCGCGATATAGCTCTGCGCCTCGGCGATCTTGCCGGCGGCGAGCAGCGCGTCGATCTTCTTCTGCTCGGGCGTCCGATAGGTGGCGTTCCTGCCGGCGCGCGCGTCGGCGACGTAGGAGGCGAGGCGGGCGGGTTCGATGCCGCCGATCCAGCGGGCGCGCACGATGCCCTTGGGATCGATCACGATCGTAGTCGGAAGCGCGCTGATGCCGAACGCGTTGTAGTCGGCCGCCGTGCCGAGCGCGGTCGGATACGGCACGCCGCGGATCGAGGTGAAGGTGCGCACCACCTGCGGCCCCTCGGACGTGTCCGCGCCGAGGAACGCCACGTCGTCGCCGTGCAGCTTGCCGTAGGACGCGATCAGGTCGGGCGTCTCCGCGCGGCACGGGGGACACCAGGTCGCCCAGAAGTTGAGCACCAACACCTTGCCGGCGTAATCTGCCGACGAGATCTTGGCGCCGTCGAGACCGGTCCCGGTGAACGGCGGCGCGACCGAACCGACCGGCGCCGTGCCCGAGTTCTCGGGCGATGCGGAGACGGCGGGAGCGGTCGCGGTCTGCGACGAGCACCGTGCCAATAAAACGCCGGCCACGAGCGCGGCGACCATCGAGAGAACGCGTTTCATAGTAACCTCACCTGACACGTCGTATTTGACAAAGTTTGCGCGGCCGCGTAAAATCGCCTGTATTATGCGTTAGCCATGCCGGTCTCCACCTACGTCGCGCCGCACTTCCGTCGCCAGGAGCCGTCATGAACGCACCGCCCATCCGAGGCGTCTTCGCCTCGCCCCCATTCGTCCGCTACTTCCTCGGTCAATCGTTCTCGTACGTCGGCGACGGCTTGCGCACGATCGCTTTGCCGCTGCTCGTCTTCCATCTGACCGGCTCCGCCCTCTCGACCGGCGGCGCGTTCATCGCCGAGATCGTGCCGTTCGCGCTGCTGGCGGTGGTCGGCGGATCGTTCGCCGACCGGGTCGACCGGCGCGCGATGATGATCGCATGCGACGCCGTCCGCTGTCTCGCGATGATCGCGCTCGCGGTCCTGTTCGCCACGCACCACCTGACGGTCGCGCTGGTCTACGCCGGACTCGCGACCATCTCCGCGTGCGCGGCCTTCTTCATGGGCGGACAGTCCTCGTCGCTGCCCTCCCTGGTCGGCAAGGAGAACACGACCCTCGCGATGTCCGCGCTGGTCGGCGCCGAAAGCACGTCGAACCTGATCGCTCCGGCGCTCGGGGGCATGCTCTTCACCGTGTTCGGTCCGCTCCCGGCCTTGATGGCCAACGCCGCCACGTATCTCGCGAGCCAGATCTCGCTCTCCGGCGTTCCGGCGCTCGGGCCCGAGCGGCCGGTCGGGCCGCCGACTCTGCGCGAACTGGTCGCCGACGTGCGTCTCGGCTTCCGAACGCTGTTCGGCGACGCCGGCATGCGCGCGCAAGCGATCGCGGCGCTCGCGCTCAACACGCTCGGCTTCGGCGGCTACGCGATCTTGATCCCGTTCCTCAAGCGCGACTTCGCGGCGACCGACGCCCAGATCGGCATCTTCTTCTCGATGAGCGCGGCCGGCGCGGTGATCGGATCGCTGCTGGCCGGCCGCATCAACCGACGGTGGCCGTTCGGCAAGATGCTCGCGATCGCGTACGCGATCGATGCGGTCATCTTCACGCCGATCCTGGTGGCGCCGAACATCTGGTTCGCGGCCTGCTTCTGGATGCTCGCGAGCGCCGCCGCGACCTTCGAAGTCTCGCAGATCCTGGGGTGGCGGCTGCGCGTGATCCCCGAGGCGCTGGTCGGCCGCACGTTCGGCGCGGTCCGTCTGTTCGTGCTGCTCGGCATCGCACCGGGCGTCCTCGGCTTCGGCTGGATCGCCGACCACGTGAGCCCGTACGCGGCGATGTGCGCGAGCGCGCTGGGCTTCGTCCTGATCGCCGGCATCGCGATCGCGTCGCCGGCGATCAGGGACGAAGCGCGCTAGCCTACCTATGCGCCGCCTGGCGACGGACGGTCACGTCGCGCGTCAGCGTGAGCTGGACGGCGGCCTGGGCGGGCAGCGTGACGTTGGCCTTCTTGTTGAGGCCGTAGAGGAATCCGCCGGCCGCGCCGATGATGCCGCCGCCGCCCGTGTGCAGGACGGTCTTGCCGATCACGTTGCCGAGGATCATGCCGCCGATCGTCGAGAGCGCGACCTGCGCGCCGTTCTTGGATTGCTGCTTGGTGCCGGCCGTGGTCACCTGCGCGGGCAGCTGGACCGAGGTCCCGTCGCGCAGGATCAGGCGATCGATGCCCAGCTGCAGTTCGGGATTGGTGCCGCGGCCCGCCGCGACGACCTTGATCACGTGACCGGTGATCTGCGCGCCGGCGTAGCTATCGTCGTTCGACGGATACGGCGCGACTACGTGCATCGAGAACGTGTCGCCGACCTGCGTCGTGCCGCTGTCGAGCTGGTCGTCCATGATCGCGTTGATCTGCGAACCGGAATAGAGCGTCGGGGCGCTCTGCGCGAACGCGCTGCCGACGGTCAGGACCAGCGCGAGAGCGGTGGTGATGGTGATGCGTGCATATCTCATGGTCTGCAAACGTACCCATCGGCGCAAAGGTTCAATAGAGCGAACGGGGCCTCGCTCGCGCGAAGCCCCGTTGCGGGTGTTTCGGAGTCGCGCCGTCCGGCGCGCCTCGGGTCGACGGTGTTAGCGGTGCGCCTGACGGCGGATCGTCACCGTATGGGTCAGCTGGACGGTCACTTTGGAGCCGGCCGGCAGGTTGAAGTTGGTCTTGGCGTTGAGCCCGTAGAGGGCGCCCGCCGCCAGACCGACCGCGCCACCGCCGCCGGTGTGGAAGATCGTCTTGCCGATCATATTGCCGGCGATCATGCCGCCGAGCGCCGTGAGCGCCGTGTGCCCGAGATTGTTCTCGGACTTGGACTGCTGGCTATCGACCAGCTGCCCGTCGATCTGATACGAGCTGCCGTCGCTCAGGTACATGCGGTCCATCGAGAGCTGCAGTTGCGGCTTCACGCCCTGTTTGGCGTGCACCACTTTGACGATGTGGCCGCTGATGTAGGCGCCTTGCAGCGTCGACGACGGATACGGCGGCGTGACGTGCATCGTGAAATGCTGGCCGACCGAAGCCGTGCCGGTGTCGATCGTCGCGTCCATCTTGGCGGTGATCTTGGTGCCGCTGTAGAGCGTCGTCGTCTGTGCCGAGGCCAGCGTCGTCGTCGCCATGGTCGCCGCGAGCATCGCCGCTCCCAGGATCTTAGCGTTCATCAATTCGTCCCTCTTCTCTAGTTCGCGAAGTTCGGTACTCGCAATGCTTCGCCGGTGAATCCGGTCGCCTTGCGCAGCGCTTCGACCTTATCTAAACGTTCCCAAGGGAGGTCCAGTTCCGGACGACCGAAGTGTCCGTAAGCGGCCGTCTGCTTGTAGATCGGGCGGCGAAGTTCCAGGTTGTGGATGATCGCGGCCGGACGCAGGTCGAAGACGTCCCCGACGGCCTTCGCGATGAGTTCTTCCGCGATCTTCGCGGTTCCAAACGTCTCGACGAACACGTTCATCGGACGCGCGACGCCGATCGCGTACGCGACCTGCACCTCGCAGCGATCCGCAAGCCCGGCCGCGACCACGTTCTTGGCGACCCAGCGGGCGGCGTACGCGGCGGACCGGTCCACCTTGGTCGGATCCTTGCCGGAGAACGCGCCGCCGCCGTGACGCGACATGCCGCCGTAGGTGTCGGCGATGATCTTGCGCCCGGTCAGGCCGGCATCGCCCTTGGGGCCGCCGATCACGAAACGCCCGGTCGGGTTGACGAAGATGCGCGTCTTGTCGTCGCGCATGTCCGCCGGGATCACCGCGTTGATGATCTTCTCGGTGACGTCCTTGCGGATCGTATCGAGGTCCACGTCGGGATCGTGCTGGGTCGAGATCACGACGGCGTCGACGCGCACCGGGGTGTCGCCGTCGTACTCGATCGTGACCTGCGATTTGCCGTCGGGACGCAGGTAGGTCAGCTCGCCGGACTTGCGGACGTCCGCCAGCTTCTTGGTGAGCTTGTGCGCCAGCACGATCGGCAGCGGCATCAGTTCGTCGGTGTCGCGGCACGCGTAGCCGAACATCATGCCCTGATCGCCGGCGCCGGTCTCGAAACCGTCGCCCGCTTCGCCGCTCTTGGCCTCGAGCGATTTGTCGACGCCCATCGCGATGTCGGGCGACTGCTCGTCGATCGAGACGCTCACGCCGCAGGTCTCGTAGTCGAACCCGACGGCGGAGTGGTCGTAGCCGATCTCTTTGACGGTATCGCGCACGATCTTGGCGATATCGACGTACGCGGACGTGCTGACCTCGCCCGCGATGTGCACCTGGCCGGTGATCGCGAAGGTCTCGACCGCGACCCGGCTGGCCGGATCGGCCGCCAGGAGCGCGTCGAGGATGCCGTCGGAGATGGCGTCGGCGACCTTGTCGGGGTGACCCTCGGTCACCGATTCGCTCGTGAAGAAGCGGTGGTAGGCCACCTTACGTCCCCTCCGACCAGGAGGCCATGTACTTGACCTGTTCCGGCGTGAGCGTGTCGATCTGGATGCCCATCGACGCGAGCTTGAGGGTCGCGACCTCTTCGTCGATCTCGAGCGGAACGTCGTAGACGGTCTTCTCGAGCGTCGCGTGGTTCTTGGCGAGGTACGCGGCCGCGAGCGACTGGTTCGCGAACGACATATCCATCACCGCGGCCGGATGGCCCTCGCCCGCGGCCAGATTGACCAGACGTCCGTCGGCCAGGATGCAGACCTTGCGCCCGTCGTGGAGTTCGTACTGCTCGACGAACGGCCGCGGCTCGGTCTTCGACTTGGCGATCTTCTTGATGCCGTCGAGGTCGAGCTCGTCGTTGAAGTGGCCCGAGTTGCAGACGATCGCGCCGTCCTTCATCAGTTTGAAGTGCGACTCGTCGATGACGTGATAGTTGCCGGTGACGGTGACGAACACGTCGCCGATCTTGGCGGCGTCTTCCATCGGCATGACGCGGTAGCCGTCCATCACCGCCTCGATCGCCTTGCGCGGGTCGATCTCGGTGACCACCACGTGGGCGCCCATGCCGGCGGCGCGCGACGCGACGCCGCGTCCGCACCAGCCGTAGCCGACCACGACGACGGTGCGGCCGGCGAGCAGCACGTTGGTCGCGCGGATGATGCCGTCGAGAGTGGACTGGCCCGTTCCGTAGCGGTTGTCGAACATGTGCTTCGTCAGCGCGTTGTTGACCGCGATGACCGGATAGGGGAGGACGCCGTCCTTCTCCATCGCTTTGAGGCGGATCACGCCGGTGGTCGTCTCTTCGCAGCCGCCGATCATGTCGGCCAGGAGTTCGTTGTGCTTCGAATAGATGGTGTTGACCAGATCGCAGCCGTCGTCCATCGACATGTGGGGCTTGGTCGCCACGACCGCCTCGATGTGGGCGTAGTAGGTCTCGTTATCCTCGCCCTTGATCGCGTAGGTCGGGATGCCGTACTCGCACAGCGCGGCGGCGACGTCGTCCTGCGTCGAGAGCGGGTTGGACGCGCACAGCGAGACCTCGGCTCCGCCGGCCTGCAGGGCCAGCATCAGGTTGGCCGTCTCGGTGGTCACGTGAAGGCAGGCGCCGATGCGGATCCCTTTGAGGGGCTTCTCGATCTCGAAACGGTCGAACACTTGCTTGAGAACGGGCATATATGCTCCCGCCCACGCGATGCGCGAGCGGCCGGTCTCGGCCAGGGCGCGGTCTTTGACATCACCAAC
>Ga0207667_10000559_pt1 | contig 48817 bp, 44 predicted proteins | sample KBSCornC52_FD_184301 | JGI IMG/M metagenome (GOLD analysis project Ga0207667, IMG submission 184301) | Corn rhizosphere microbial communities from Kellogg Biological Station, Michigan, USA - KBS Corn C5-2 (SPAdes) (version 2) | ecosystem: Host-associated > Plants > Roots > Rhizosphere > Soil ... | reverse complement strand
GCGGGCGAGCAGGTCGGCACCGCCGAGATCGGCGGCATGGTGGTGATCCTCGTCGGCGTCGCCGTCATCACGCTTGCGCACGCCGGAATCGGCAGGCGGCGCGCAGCCGCCGCCGAGTAAAGCCCGTGACGCTCGGGCTGATCAACTGCGCACTTCGAACTTGATGCTACGCCTTTGCCCGCCTGCGGTTAGCACGGGCAATCCGGCGCGATAAAAATCTCACAACTCCCGCAACGCCGTCGTCACCGGCAACCGCGCGGCGCGCACGGCGGGGAACAGCCCGCCGACGAAGCCAATCGCCAGCGCCCACTTCAGGCCGGTCCAGATCAGGTCTGGGCCTACCTTGAACTGGAACATCAACTGGGTGAAGCCACTCAGCGTGGACGCGTGATAGCCATTGAAGATCAGCCACACGATCAGTGCGCCCAGCACGCCGCCGGCCAGCGCCAACAGCATCGTTTCCAGCATCACTGATACCACCACCGGCGTGCCGCGGAAACCGATCGCGCGCAGCGTGGCGATCTCGCGCGCACGTGATGCGACCGCCGCGAACATGCAGTTGAGCGCGCCGAACAAGGCGCCGATCGCCATGATGATGCCGACCGTCAGCCCCACCACGCGGATGATCTTGCTCAAGCCTTCCGATTGCTTGGCGAAATAATCGTGGGTGGTGCTGGCCTCGACCTTCAGGCGCGGATCGGCGGCGAGCGTGGCCTTGAACTTGCCGAACGCAGACGGGCTGGTCAGCTTCACCAGCACCGATTCGGCGCTGTTGCCGCGCCGATACGCGGAAGCCACCGTCTGGCGATCGGACCACAGTTCGGAATTCCAGGCACCGTCGCTCTGGAACACGCCGACCACCTTCCAGACCTGGGTGCCGAGCTTGATTTCCTTGCCGACATCCAGCCCCGCAAATTGCCGCCGGGCGGCTTCGCCCACCACCAGTTCGCGCATGCCGGGCGTGAACTTCCGGCCCTCCAATATCTTGAGGTCCGGGCGCAGTGCCCACGCGGACGCGTCCACGCCGCGCAATTGCGCAGCGGCTTCGTCCTGCGAGTTGCGCAGGGGCAAATTGGCCGCCACCACCAATTCCGCCGACGCCATCGGTTTGCCCGAAGCATCGCGCGCGACACCCGCGGCCTGTTCGATCACATCCACGTCGTCGCGCACCAGCACCGATTGCGATTCGGAAACCGACCCGCCGCGCAACACGATCGCGGTGTCGTTGCGGCCGCCACTGTTGAGCGTGGCCTGCAGGCCCTCGCCCATCGCCAGCAGCGCGACCAGCACGCCGACCACGCCGGCGATGCCGATCACGATCACCAGCGAGGAACCGAGTCGATCCTGCAGCGTGCCGATGCCAACTTTCGTCACTGAGGCGGCCTGCCGCCCGCTGCGCGTCAGTGCCATCCACAGCGCGAACAGCACCACGAGGATCAGCGCGCCGATCCAGGGCAATTTCACCCAGATCGCCAGCGCGACCACCGCCAGCACCACCAGTCCGAAATTGATCAGGAATCTTTTCATGGTCGTTCCTTCAGCGCCCGCTCAGTGCGTCGACGATGTTCAGGCGCATCGCCCGCCACGCGGGCACGAGGCCCACGATCAGGCCGATCACGATCATCAGGCTGATCCCGAGCGCCCAAGTCTGGCCGGCGACGCCATGGATGGGCACCATGCCGCCGCTGGCCGCGGCCATGCCGGGCACGATCAGCGCCACCAGGCCCATGCCGATCAGGCCGCCGAACAACAGCATCAGCACGCCCTCGGCCAGCACCATCGCCAGCACGCTGCGTCCGGAAAAACCGATCGTCTTCAGCACGGCGAGTTCCGATGTGCGTTCGCGCACCGCCTGCATCATGGTGTTGCCGGTCAGCAGCAGCAGCGTGAAGAACACCGCGCCCATGATTGCGGCGACCACGAAGCCGATGTTGATCAATTGCTTGATGAAGGAGGCCTGGAAGGCCTGCTCGGTTTGCGTGCGGGTTTCGTGATCGGAATTGGCGGACAGTGCATCGATGGCCTTGGCCACCGAGTCCGCGCGCGACGGATCGGCCACCTTCACCACGTACCAGTGCACCTCGCCGGAACCAAAGCGGTTGTTTTCGTCGAAATACTTCCAGTGGAACATCAGCATCTGTTCGTTGCCCGCGTCCTTCTTGTCCTTGGCGTGGAAGATCCCGGTGATGTCGAACGTCCAGGTGTTGTTGCCACTGGATTTGGACGGCCAGATCGTCGACTGCAGCGGAATCTTGTCGCCGATCTTCCAGCCGAAGCGCTTGGCCAGCGCGGCGCCCACGATCGCGCCGGTGCGGGTGCGATCCCACGCTGCGCGCTGGTCGGCCGGCAATGAAAGTTCCGGATACAAGTCCAGGTAATTCGGGCTGACCGCAAAACTGAAAATCTGGTTCTTCGGATCCTGGTACACGCCCGAAAACCAGTTGGCGTACGCCACCGAACTGACGCCCTGTACGTTGGCGATGCGCGCACCGAGGTTCTCCGGCAGTGCCTGCTGCATCGACATGCGCGAGGTCACCACCAGGCGCCCCGCGCCGGCCACGTTGTTGCCCGCGGTGAAAGCCACGCGCACCGAGTCGAGCAACCCGAACAGCAGGAACGCAGCGACGATCGATACCAGCGTCAGGATCGTGCGGGTCTTGCGCCGGAACAGCGCACTCCAGACCAGATGGAAATATTTCATTTGTGTGTCCTCACGATTCCATCGCTGTCCCCTTCTCCCTCCGGGAGAAGGTAGCGCGAAGCGCCGGACGAGGGTTCGGGTTCGCGCAAGCTCGAATACCACGCGGGACCCGGACCCTCACCCCTGCCCCTCTCCCGGAGGGAGGGGGGTTCAAACCCGCACCGCATCACACCGATGCGCCCTGTTCCACCAGCGTGCCCTTGTCGAGATGCAGGGTGTGACTTGCATACTCGGCGGCCTTGGGATCGTGCGTGACCATCACGATGGTCTTGCCGTGTTCGCGATTGAGGCGCTGCAGCAGTGTCAGCACTTCTTCCGCGGATTGACGATCGAGATCACCCGTCGGCTCGTCGCACACCAGCAAGGTCGGGTCCGATACGATCGCGCGCGCGATCGCGACGCGCTGCTGCTGGCCGCCCGACAGCTCATTTGGCTTGTGCGAGGCGCGGTCGGCAAGTCCAACGAGCTGCAGCGCGATGCCCGCATTCTTCTTGCGTTGCGAAGCGGAAAGCTTGGTGAGCAATAGCGGCAGCTCGACGTTCTTCTGCGCGGTCAGCGCCGGCATCAGGTTGTAGAACTGGAACACGAAGCCGACGTTGCCGGCGCGCCAGCGCGCGAGCTGATTCTCGCCCATCTTGTCGATGCGCTTGCCGTCGACTGTCAGGCTGCCGTCCGACGGTGAATCGAGTCCGCCGATCAGGTTCAGCAACGTGGTCTTGCCGGAACCCGACGGCCCCATCAGGGCGAAGAAATCGCCGCGCGCGATGTCGAGATCGATATGGTGCAGCACCTCGAGCTTCTGCTTGCCGCGCGTGTAGGTCTTGGACAGGCCGCGGATCTGGACCAGCGTCTGCCTGTCACCCGCGGTCTGGTTGCCGTCCTGCATTGCCGCAACTGCTGCGTTCATCGTTGATACCTCGCGAAGAGTTTTGTTGCATTCGTCATTCCGGGAGCCGCCTTCACGCCCGTCGTCATTCTGCGCCCGCCCGCATGCCCGTTCGTCATTCCGGGGCGCCGGCCAACAAGCATCATCGTCATTCCGGGGCGACCCGAAGGGTCGAACCCGGAATCGGTTTCCGGGCAGCGAAGACCGATTCCGGGTTCGGCCTGCGATGAAGCCGCAGTCCGCCCCGGAATGACGAAAGCAATTGACGGTATCCAATCACGGCGAGCTTCCGGTCTTCACCTGCACCTTCTCGCCATCCTTCAAATTCGCGGGCGGCGTGGTGACCACTTCCGCGCCCGCGCCCAAACCTTGCGTGACCTGCTTCATGTCGGAGAAATCCGCACCCGCGGTGACGGACGTTCGTTGTGCGTGACCGTCCGTCACCACGAACACCACATCCTTGCCGTCACGCTTCACCACCGCCGATTTCGGCACCAACACGCCGGGCAGCGGCTGGTGGTTCTCGCCGCTCTTTTCGAGGAACGAAACCCGCACGCCCATCTCGGGCAGGACGCGCGGATCCTTCCTGTCCAGCGCAATGCGCACCTTCACCGTGGCCTTGCTGCGGTCGGCGCTGGGAATGATCGCGATCACGTGCGCGGGAATCCTCCAATCGGGATACGCATCCAGGATCGCCTCGACCGGCATGCCGGGTTTCACGCGGCTGATGTACGACTCGTTGACGTCCACATCTACTTCCAGTGAGTTCATGTCCACGATGGTGGCAAGCCCGCCCGCGATGCCGCCGCCGCCCGCGGTGTACGGCGACACGATTTCGCCGACCTCCGCGCCCTTGGCGGTCACCACGCCGGCAAACGGCGCTCGGATCACGGTGAAATCAAGATTGACCCTGGCAGCCCGCATCTGGTCCTTGGCCGCCTTCGCCTGCGTGATCGCGACGTCGAGTCCAGCCGCGTCGGTCGCGACCTGGGTGTTGGCCTGCTCGGCGGCCTGCTTCGACACGTAGCCGCGATCGACCACGTCATTCATGCGCGCGGCATTCGCGCGATCCTGCTTCAGCACCGCACGCGCCTTCACGACCGACGCCTGCGCGGCGGCGTACTGCGCCCTGGTCGAATCGAGCTGGGCCTGGTAGGCCGTGGGATCGAGCCGCGCCAGAACCTGCCCCTGCCTGACGTGCGCGCCCTCGTCGACCGAAACCTGCGTCAAGGTGCCGATGATCTGCGCCGAAATCGTGGCCTGCCGGCGCGCGACCACGTAGCCGGTTGCCTGCAGTACCGCCGTGTCGCCGCTGGATGCCGCCGTCACCGCCGTCGATGTCTCGACCGTCGTGGCCTGCCCACGCAGCGCGAACGCCGCGGCCACGCCCGCGATGACCAGGACCACGACGACGGCGCCGACGATCCACGGCCAGCGCGAACGCGATTCGTCGTCGTCGCGTTGCGCGCGATCGATGCGCAGTTGGTGCAGAAGATCGTCGCCGGATCGTTCGTCGCTCACCCTTGTCCCCGTACGCGCAGCGGTCGCGCAAGTCTGCCACAGCTTGGCAGGCGATTCGCAGCCGGACCACTCGCCGCAATCAAGCATTGTGGCTGACAGGTGTCATCCGTCTGGCACAACACGCTGCACCGCATCACGTCGGGTCCGGCCTACAATCCCGCATCCCGCCGCGAGATGAAACCAATGCCCTTCCTGTTCGATGCTCCGCCCGTTCCGTCACTATCCGTGTACGGCAGCGACGCGCGATTTCCCACACACCGCATCTATTGCATCGGCCGCAACTACGCCGACCATGCGAAGGAAATGGGCGCGCAAACGGTGAGCCGCGCCAACCCGGTGTTCTTCATGAAGCCTGCCGACGCAATCGTGGCGGGCGGCGGCGACGTGCCCTATCCATCGGTGACGCGCGAACTGCACCACGAAGTGGAAATGGTGGTGGCACTGGCCCGCGGCGGACGCGATATCGACGCCGCCCACGCACTCGAATGCGTCTTCGGCTACGGCGTCGGACTCGACCTGACCCGCCGCGATCTGCAGGCCGCGATGAAGGCGAAGGGTTTGCCGTGGGACGTCGCCAAAGGCTTCGATGCCTCCGCACCGGTGTCGGCGTTGCGTGCCGCAAGCGACATCGGGCACCCCGCGCACACGCGTCTGTCGCTTGCCGTCAACAACGAAGCGCGCCAGGACACCGACATCGCCGACATGATCTTTCCGGTCGCGGAAATCATCGCCGAGCTTTCGAAACTGTTCGAACTGAAACCCGGGGATCTGATCTTTACCGGCACGCCGGCCGGCGTGGGCCCGCTCGTGCGCGGCGATCATTTCGTGGCGGAGTTGGCAGGCGTGGCACGACTGGAGGGCCGCATCGCCTGAACGGCAGGCAGGTTGCGCGGGGCCCGGGAGAGTGTCTAAATGGGCGCGCCGCAACGCGGCAGGGGAGATCTGATCACTTCCACGAAGGAGAACGCTATGAGCTTCGCGAAAGACTTCAAGGCTTTCATCATGCGCGGCAACGTGGTCGACTTGGCCGTCGCGGTGGTGATTGGCGGCGCGTTCGGCAAGGTCGTCTCGTCGCTGGTCAGCGATATCATCATGCCGCCGTTGGGCGTGATCACCGGTGGCATCGACTTTTCCAAGATGAAGGTGATCATCCAGTCCGCCTCCGGCACCACCAAGGAAGTGGCGATCACCTACGGCGCCTTCGTCAACGCCGTCATCACATTCCTCATCATTGCGCTGGCGATCTTCATCGTGATCAAGGCGCTGGAGCGCGTGATGCCCAAGAGGACCGATGCGCCGCCGCCAGCGCCGCCCGCGGACGTGGTGTTGCTGACCGAAATCCGCGATCTGCTGAAGCAGCAGCAGCGCTGACTGCAGTCGCGATGAAATAGCACCGCCATCATTCCGGACGCCGCGAAGCGGCGATCCGGAGTCCAGCGTCTTCTGTCACGGCGCAAAAGTCATCGGATTCGGGTTTTGCGCTGCGCGACGCCCGGAGTGGCATGATCGAAATTACCCAAGCCGACATCACCATGCTGCAGGTCGACGCGATCGTCAACGCGGCGAATGAATCGTTGCAGGGTGGTGGCGGGGTCGACGGCGCGATCCATCGCGCCGCGGGGCCGCGTCTTCTCGAAGCCTGCCGCGCGATTCCGGAAGTGCGTGCCGGCGTGCGCTGTCCAACCGGCGAAGCGCGCATCACTCCCGGATTCGAGCTGCCGGCGCAGCACGTGATCCACACCGTCGGGCCGGTATGGCGCGGCGGCGACCGCGGCGAACCCGACCTGTTGTCCGCCTGCCACCGCAACACGCTCGCGCTGGCGCACGAACATGGCATCGACAGCATCGCGTTTCCCGCGATCAGTTGCGGTGTGTACGGTTATCCGCGCGACGCCGCCGCCGCGATCGCGTTGACGGTGCTGGCACAAGCGCGGCACCACACGCGGACACCGCACCGCATCGTGCTGTGCGCGTTCGACCGCGGCATGGCCGAGACATGGCGACGCGCAGCCGAGCGCCTGCACGTCGAATTTGCGAGCACGCTGGGCTGAGCGAATGCGAAGCCCAACGTGCTCCCGTCATGCCGACGGGTACAACGGCGGAAGGTCCGTATCACGACCCCGCACGGGCTTGTCATCCGTGCGCCACGCAAAGCCTTGCGCGAACGCCTCCGCCACCGCGGCACATGCAAGTGACGGATCGCCACCCTGCCACCGCACACATTGCAGCGCGTCCAGCGCGTCGCGTTGGGCGCGATCGGACAACGCGTCGCGCACCTGGCTCAGATGCGTGATGGCCGGGCGCGAGGCGCGCGCCCATTCCAGCAACGCATGTTCACAGGCCGCCGCGTCGCCTGCACGCGCCGCGTCGAGCGCCTTTTTTTGCAACGCGCGCGCATCCGGTCGCGTCGCGGGCGTTGCGGTAACCGCGTCAGACGCGGGCCTCGCAATCGGTTCGGCCGATGACAAGGATTCGCCATCCGGCCTGGGTTGGGGGCGCCGCGCGCGGCGGCGTTGCCGCCAGAGCCACGTCACGAAAACCACGACCGCGAGCAGCCACAACGCAAGGCTTGCCAACGCAGCGACGCGCCAGAAGTCCGGCACACCCCTCGCCGATGCGGCCTCCGTCACCGCGGGCGTCGCGATGTTGCTACTTGTCACGACGCCGGCGCCCGGTGGCGCGGAGACACTCTTCGCGTTCGCCACCGCGCCCGAGACGCGCAAGGTGTGCGCCGGCACACTCGCCTGCTCGGCGCGCCCGGTTTCGACGTCCCACCAGTTCAACGTGATCGCGGGAATCGTGAGGCTGCCATCCCGTTGCGGCACGATCGCAAAGCTGCGCGTGCGCTTGCCCTGCAGCCATTGGCCGGTATCGTCGGTCGAATCCTGCGTCTGGTCGGGATAGGTTTGTGCGCCTGCGATCGGCGGCAGTTCCGGTTCCGGCAGCGCCTCGGCAGGTTGTCCGCTGGCGCTGATGCTCAATGTGAGCGTCATCGGCACGCCCGCATCCACTTCGCCGCCAGGCGGCAACCCCGTCAATGACAATTGCAGCGAGTGCGCAGGCAACCACGGTTTGCCCGCGCCGGCGGGCACGGCGCGCGCGTTCATATGCACACTGGGTGCCATCGCCTGCACCGGCGCACCGAGGCCCGGCGTCTGCCCGTTCAAGATGGCGTTCGGGTTGTTGAGCAACGCGTTCGGATTGTTGAACCACGTGCCGGGGTTGCCGACCGCAAGCCGTTGACCCTGGAATTCCGGACCCTGCACCGTGATCGCGCCGCTGCGCTGCGGGATCAGCGCCCAACTGCGCTCGATCACCTTGTACGCAAAACCGTTGCGGTTGGCCATGTAACGATGATCGCGATCGAGCTTCACCAGACGCGCACCGTCGGCACTCGGATCACCCAGCGCACCATCGACGCCGGGCAGGTAGAACAACCGCACGGTGTAGACGGTTTGCTGCCCCACCCACGGCGAACTCGACAGCACGCTGGCTTCCATGAACACCGGGTCGCCGACATTGCCCACGCCGCCCGCGGGCGCAGCGCCGACCTGCAGCGTCAACGGTTGCGTTTTGGCGCCGCCCACGTCGAGCGCTGGAATCGTGAGCGTGCCCGCGCGCAACGGCTTCAATGCAATGCCGAGTTGCGAAGTCGCTTCGGCCTTGCCATTCGTGATCTGCACGCTGCTGGAGCGCGACGTGCCCAGCACCTGGAAATCGTTCTGCAGCGGCGACAAGTCCGGTGTGTCGAGGGTGCCGCTCGACTGGATGTTGAGCGTGACGGTATCGCCGAGACTGACGTGGGTGCGGTCGAGAAACGCATGCGGGGCGCCTGCCGACCCGGTCGCCGCGCAGACGAGCGGCGCCAGCAACAGCAGCAATACGATCCATCCGTGGCGCATCATGGCTCGCGGTCCTCTTGTTGATGGCCGTTGCGCTGCTCCCACTCCAGCCGGAACTTGCGCCGCAACAACGCGCCGGGATCATCGGGCACTGCGTGCAGCATTGCGCGTTGCTCGGCATTGAAGCGATCGTCCTGATTCGAATCGTCCTGCCCCAACGCGAAGGTACCGCTGGTGCCCTTGGTGTTTCCCTCGGCACGCTGCAGTTCACGTGACAAGGCTTGCGAAGCGTGCCGTGTCTGTTCGCGCTGGCTCGCATCCTCACTGGCCGAGGCACCGTCGTTGCCGGACGACGCGGCATCGTGCCCGCCGCCTTGCTGCTGCGCGTTCTGACCGGGCGAAGCACCCGCCCGACCGTTATTGGACGACGCGGAATTCGCGGATGACGAGGGCTGCTGTTGCGCACCGGATTGCGAGGGACTCTGACCCTTGCCCGCCTGTGACGTCGAGCCTGGATGCTGGGAAGACGATTCCAGATTCTGTTGGTTGTCGTTCGTGCCCTTGCCACCCTGCCCTTGCTGCGGTTTGGACTTCGCATGCCGCTTCAGCCAGTCCTCGACCGCATCCCGATTCGCGCGGGCGTCCGCGAATTCCGGGTCGCGCTGCAGGGCTTCCTTGTAGGCCGCGATGGCCTTCTCGTACTCTCCCTCTTTGACGAGCGCATTGCCAAGGTTGTAGCGCGAACGCGCATCATCGCCTTGGGCGAACGCCTTTGCTGCTTCGGCAAAGTCGCCGGCGCGATAATCCGCCGCGCCTTTCATCGCGGGCGTGGCGGCCAGTCCCCGTGCCTGCGCCGCGTCGCCGTTCTGCAGCGCATGCAGCGCACGTTGATCGCGATTGGCGAACAGCGATTCCAGAGTCGCCGCGTGTGCAGGCGGCGCGCCGAGGGGCAACAGGACCACCGCAAGCAGCATCAGCCAGCCGCGCCGGAATGCGAGCGCGGCGAACACCAACAGCACGGGCAGCAACCACACGCCACCATCGCGCCACAACTGCGCCCGTTCGCCGTGGCTCACGTGGCCGGTTTCTGCTCGGGGCGCGGCCAGTGCCGCCACGCCGCCGCCATCGGCTTGCAAGACAACGTAGCGTCCGCCGCCCGCCTTCGCGACGGCGCGCAAGGCCGGGTCATCGCGGCGGGCCATCAAGGGCCCATGCGCACCATCCGCGAAGCCGCCGCCCTGCCGGGGTACCGGCGCGCCTTGCGGAGTACCAATCCCGAGCACGTCCACGCGAAGGCCTTGCGCGTGCGCGTCGCGCGCCGCCGCGACCGCGGCTTGATCGGCCGTGTCCGTCACGAGCACGATCTCTCCGCCCTCGACGTGTGATTGTCCGAGCAGTTCGGCGCTGCGCCGAATACCGCTTGCGGCATCGTTGCCGGGCACCGGCATCACGTCCGGCTGCAACACGCGCAGCAGGTTCATGACCGTGTGCTTGTCGTCGGTCAGCGGCGCGACCGTGAATGCCGCGCCGGCGTACGCGACCAGCGCCGTGCGCGCATCGCCCGCGGCGTTCAGCAGATCGCGCACCGCGTAGCGCGCGCGGGTCATGCGATCAGGCTTCAAGTCCTCCGCAAGCATGTGGTCGGACAACGACAACGCGATCACGCGCGCCGCGCCGTTCACGTACAGCGGCGCCGCGACTTTCTGCCACGCCGGGCCGGACAGCGCTGCTACCGCCCCCGACCATGCCAGCGCAACCAGGATCAACGCGCTGCGCTTGCGCGTGCTGCCGCCGCGGATCAAATGCGGCAACAACGCGGCGTCGGCCAACCGCGCGAGCGCCGCGCGGCCACCACTGCGTGCCAGCATCCAGAGGACCGCCGGCAGCGGCGCCAGTGCCAGCCACCACCATGGCCGCAAAAAGTGCAGTGAGATGTCGAACGCGTTCATGCCGCGACGGTCCTGCGCGACACCAAAGTGCGCCACGGCAACAACGTGCAACCCAGCACCAGCGCGAGGCCCAGCGGCCACGGGTACCACTCATGATCCGGACGCAGCAGCGACTCGCCGCGCGCCAGCGGTTCCAATGCGTCGATGGTGCGGTACGCGGCGGAAAGCTGCGCGCCATCGGCTGCGCGGAAGAATCGTCCGCCGGTTTCACGCGCGATCCGCGTCAATGCCTGCACGTCCAGCTCGTTGTCGGGCGCCGGCAATTGCATGCCGAACACGCTGAGCGTCTGCGCATCGGAACCGACACCGATCGTGTAGATGCGCACCCCCGCCGCTTTCGCGAGCTTCGCGGCATCCAGCGGCGCGACCTTGCCGGCGGTGTTGACGCCGTCGGTGAGCAACACCAGCACCCGCGCCCGCGCCGGCAGGGCGTCGAGATGTTTCACGGCCAGCACGATCGCGTCGCCGATCGCAGTTTCGCGCCCCGCAAGTCCGATGGCCGCGCCCGCCATTTGCGTCGCAACCGCGTCGACATCGAAGGTCAACGGCGTCAGCAGGTACGCTTGGGTGCCGAACAGGATCAAGCCCACGTCGTCACCGGAGCGCTTCTCGACGAACCGCTGCGCGATGGCCTTGACCGCCGCAAACCGGCTGACCGCGAGATTGCCGAAGCGCATGTCCTCGATCGCCATGCTGCCGGAACAATCGACCGCCAGCATCATCGCGCGGCCGGTATGGGCCAGCGCCTGCGGCGGCGCCGGCTGCTGCGGACGCGCCGCGGCGCACACCAGTGACAACCACGCCAACGCCGCAACCATGACGCGCCAGCGCAGCGAACCCTTCGCGGCCGGGGAGCGTGCAAGCGCGACATGTTGCGGGAGGCGCAAGGCCGCGCCCGGCGTGGCCGACGGCATGAACCTCCACACCAGCCACGGCAGCGGCAACAACGCGAACATCCATGGCCATGCGAAGCTCATGGGGTTGCGGCGTTCCGCATGACGGCAGGTTTTTGAAATCGGCGCGCACGGGCCGCGCGCAATGCGGTGCGACACCAGGCCCGCAATGCCGTCGTCAGCGCCGGCACTTCCAGGGTGGGAAATGCACGAAAACGTATGTCCATCAAGGTATCGAGTGCCTGCCTTGTCGCGGCATCGGGGGCGTAACGATGCACGAATGCACGCCATATGGCGCCACTCTGCGCGGCCGCGGCCGGATCGATGCGACGGGCCACGCGTCGCAAGACGCGCGACGCTTCCTCGGCCACGCGCGCATCGTCGCGATCGCTCGCGTGCGCGGCCTCGATCGCATCGATTTCCCGCAGGATCGATTGCAGCGGGCGCCAGCGTGCGCGCTGGCGCCACCACCACGCCACGCCGACGGCCAGCGCGATGACGACCAACAGCAGCAACCACCAACCCGGCGCCAGCGGCCACCACCCCGCCGACGGCAGATGGATGTCGCGCAGCACGGGACCGCTGTCACTCATGCGCGTGCGCTCCGCCGGCGCAGGAACGGCGCCAGCGCCAAGTCGGGTTCGTCGTCGGTCGACAACGTCGTCCATGCCACGCCTGCGGTATCGCACGCCGAGGCAAGACCACGCCAGCCCCTGGCGAGTTCGTCACGGAATCCGGCGCGCGCTTCGGCACCGACGAGATCGACGACCCGCCGATCCGCCGTAGTCTCGAACACGTAGGCGCCCTTGGGCGCGAGTTCGCGTTCCAGCGCATCGACCATGATCACCACGCGGACTTCGGCGTGTCGGGCCAAGCGTACCAAGGCCGCGGTCGCATTCGGATCCGTACACCAACCGTCCGACAGCACCCAGACACGGTTGCCCGCTGCGATCAACCGCTGCGCCCGCGCGACCGCGGCGGAGAGTGGTTCGGCGGCGTCAGCGCCGGCGCTGGCGGCTGCATCCCAGCGTGCCAATGCGCCCAGCGTGTTCAATGCGCCGCGTGCACCGGCATGGGGATCGGCCGCATCGCGCACCGCGCCGAAAGCCAGCGCACCGACGCGATCACCGCCCCGCACGCAGGTCCACGCCAGCCATGCCGCCGCACGCGCCGCCGCCACGGACTTGTAGCGCACACGCGTGCCGAAACGCATCGTCGCGTGGGTGTCGATGAGCAATAGCAGGCTGCGCTCACGCTCGGCTTCGAACAACTTGGTGTGCCATTTGCCGCTGCGCGCAGTGCGCCGCCAGTCGATGTTGCGGACGTCGTCGCCCGCCTGATAGACGCGCGACTCGGCATAGTCCATTCCTCGCCCGCGCAGCGCCGAGACATGGCCGCCAGCCAACGGCGTTCGTGCATGCGTACGCGCACTGCCCGGCTTGCCTGCGCGTGCGCGCAGGGCGAGCAACTCCGCGAGGTCGACGCGGGTGATGCCGTCGGTGGATTTTTTTTCTGCGAGCATGAGGATCGAGCGAATATCATCGCGACCAATGATCACAGCCTGTCCCAAAGCGTCAGTGACGAAGCGGCTGTTGTGAAAAGTCAGGCCATGGGTGACCGTTCGGGTGTCCGCGAACTCAAGACCGTTCCGCTCACGGCACCAACCTGGATGCAGCGATCACGGACGATCGCATGCCTAAGGCAGCGGCACCCGCTCCAGCAACTGCTGCACCACGTCATCGACCCGCAAACCTTCCGCCTCCGCTTCGTACCCGAGCAGCACGCGATGGCGCAATACGTCGGGCGCGAGCGTTTGGATGTCCTCCGGCAGCACGTAATCGCGGCCAGCCAGCCACGCGGCGGCGCGTGCACAGCGCTCCAGCGCAATGCTGGCACGCGGACTCGCGCCCCACGCGATCCGCTCGCGCAACTTCGGCGCCCATGGACGCGGGTCGCGCGTCGCGAGCACAAGTTGCACGATGTATTCCTCGAGGCCATCGGCCATGTGCAGATCCAGCACTTCTTCGCGCGCGGCGAAAATGTCCTGCTGACCGAGCAACCGTTCCGGCTGTGCGTGCGGCACGAGTTCGTCGCGCGCGCGTCGGCGCGCGAGCTGCAGGATCGCGCGTTCGGCGCCCGCGGCGGGATAACGCACGGGCACATGCAACAGGAATCGATCGAGTTGCGCTTCGGGCAGCGGGAAAGTGCCCTCCTGCTCGATCGGATTCTGCGTCGCCATCACCAGAAACAGCTTCGGCAAGGCCCAGGAGCGGCGCCCGATCGTGACTTGGCGCTCGGCCATCGCCTCCAGCAACGCGGACTGCACTTTCGCTGGCGCGCGGTTGATTTCGTCGGCCAACACCAGATTGTGGAACAGCGGCCCAGGCTCGAACTCGAATACGCCTGTCTGCGGACGCAGCACATCCGTGCCGGTAAGGTCGGCGGGCAACAGATCGGGCGTGAATTGCACGCGATGGAAGTCGGCCTCGATGCGGGCGGCCAGCGCCTTGATCGCGGTGGTCTTGGCCAGACCCGGCGCGCCCTCGACCAGCAGATGCCCGTCGGCCAGCAGCGCGATCAGCAATCGATCAACCAGCGCGGGCTGGCCGATGACCTCGGTTTGCAGCGCAGATCGCAGTGCCGCGAAGCGCGCATGCAGGGCATCCCGGCCTGCGTTGCCGGGTGCGGCAGATGAAGCCGCGGCGGCGTCAGACGTGGGGTAGCTGTCGGCTTGCATGCGCCAAGTAGACCACAGCCGGGCGCAAAAGTTTGGTCGAAGCCAGCCGACGGCGGCGCCGAAACGAAGAACGGCGCGGTTGCCCGCGCCGTTCCTGCTGCGTCTTCACCGGGTAGGAAACCTCACTGCACCATGGTTTCCTGGCCCAGGATGTGCGGCGTGATGAACACCAGCAGTTCCGCCTTGCTGTTCTTGTCCACCTTGTCGCGGAACAGCGCTCCGAGGATCGGAATGTCGCCGAGGAACGGCACCTTGGTGACGTCATGCTCGTTCTGGAACTCGTAGACACCGCCCAGTACGACCGTTTGCCCGTTCCCGACCAGCACCGAAGTGTCGATCTCGCGATGATCGATCTGCGGGACAAAGCCGCCGCCTGGGTTGGGCACCAGCCGGCTAACCGCGTCCTTGAGGATCTTGAGCTTCATGAACACGCGGTTGTCGGAGGTGATCGTCGGCGTGACATGGAGTTCCAGCGCGGCGTTCTTGAACTGCACCGTCGCCGTACCTTGGCCACCGCCAGCACCGGAATTCTGGAACGTCAGGTAGCCGATCTGCTGGCCCTGGACGATCGAGGCTTCCTGGTTGTTGGCGGTCACGACTTTTGGCTGCGAGATGGTCTCGCTACGGCCTTCCTGCTGCGCTGCCGACAATTCCAGATTGAGCAGATAGTCGTTGCCGAGAATACCGAACGCGATACTGCTGGAGGTGATGCCGGCGGTATTCGCGGGCAGGTTGACATTCAGGCCGGACGCGATCGTCGGAGGCGCAACGCTGGTGGTGTCCCCACCCGTAGCTAGCGCCTTGAGCATGCCATTCTGCCATGTGCGAACGCTGTTATTCGTCTTGGACACGTCATCAGTAGTGGAACCGGTCGACATTACCTGTCCGCTCGGATTGATCTGGAAGCCGGCGATGCCCAGCTTGGCGCCCAGTTCGCGGGTGAAGCTGTCGGTCGCGATCACGAGTCGCGATTCGATCAGCACCTGCTTGACCGGCCGGTCCAGCACCGACACCAGTTGCCGGATCTCCTGCACCTTTTCCGGTGTGTCGTTGACCAAGAGGGTATTGGTGCGCTCGTCGAAGGACACGCTGCCCCGCGACGAAAGGAACCCGCGCTCGGCATTGTTCGAGCCGCCACCGCCGCCGCCCACGTTGCCAGCCTTGGCGCCCGAGGTCAGCAGCTCGGCTATCTGCTGGGCGCTGCCGTAGTTGATCGGGATGTAGTCGGTGACCAGTTGTGCGCTGGTGAGCTGCTTCTCCCGCGCGTTCGCGATGTCCTCTTCGTATTTCGCGATCTCGGTCTGCGGTGCAACCCAGATCACGTTGCCGTTCTGACGCTTGGCCAGGCCCTTGGCGCGCACGATCACGTCGAGCGCCTGATCCCAAGGCACGTTAACCAGCCGCAGCGTGACATTGCCCTGCACACTGTCGGCCGCCACGATGTTGAGGTTGGAGACGTCGGCCAGCAGTTGCAGCACCGAACGCACCGGAATGTCCTGGAAGTTGAAGGTGACGCGGCTGCCCCTGTAGACAATGGGTTTGGGCGCACCCAGAACGCTGGTTTCACTCGACGTTGGCCGCGAGAATTCGACCACGTACTGGTTGCCCGTCTGGTACGCCGCCGTCTGCACCACGCCGCGCGTATCCACGTCGATCTTCGCACCGCCTGCGACCGGGTGGGTATTGACGCTGCGCACGGGCGTTCCATAGCTGGTCACGTCCAGGCGACGGGCCTGCGAGGCAGCGAGATTGGCGCCAGCGACATCAATGACGGTCATGTCGCCGTTGCTGTGCATGCTGGTGGCGGCACCCGGCTGGCTGAAATCGATGACCAGCTTGCCGCCACCATGCTCACCGCGCTGGAAATCCACGCCGGTGATGACGTTGCTGCCGGCCATTGCGGCGGCCTTGTCGGGATTCGCGCTGACCACCGAGAGCGAACGCGGCGACTGCGGCGGTGGCGGTGCGCTCGCAAGCGCCGGCGCTTGCGCGGCGGCCGGTTCCGGCGCCGCAGCAACCGTGGCGCCGGACATGCCGTCGCCAATGGTGACGACGACCTGATTGCCCTCGACGTTGGTCACGTACGGAGACGCCTGCGTGAGCGCGACCACGACGCGGGTGCGGCCATTCGCCTCCACCGCGCTGACGCCCTGCGCCGTACCCTGGTTGACCGGGTAGTTGCGTTGCGCGAGCCCGTTGCTGGTATCGGCGAAGTCGAGCGCGATGCGCGGCGGCGTGTTGGTGCTGAATGCCTGCGGTGTCGCAGCCGGACCGGAGAAGGTCAGGGTGACCTGGACCTTGCCACCCGGCAGCGGCGTGGCGCTGACGTTCTGCAAGGTGTTGGCCGCCATGGCCGGCCCCGCCACCAGCAGGAACGACATCGCCAGCAACGCCATCCATCCGCGTACCGATCGGATGTGGCCGCCACTGGAGCGACGGAGGTAGTGAGCAGGTTTGGTCATCATGAACGTAACCCCCGATGAATCGTCATTTGTCGCCCAATGCGACGCTCGCGTCGCGTTCCATCCAGCCGCCTGAACCGTTCGACACCATTTCCACAACATCCACTTCACTGGACGTCACCTGGATGACGTGCCCGTAGTTCTGACCCATGTAGTCGCCGACGTGGACCTGATGGATCACGCCTTGTGGATCCTTGATCAGCGCTTCGACACTGCCCTTTGCGCCGATCGTGCCGACCATTTTCAGGCTGTCGAGCGGGAAAGCTTCCAGCGGCTCACGCGGGCGGTTCTGGTCGGGATGCGGCCCGCTCGCTGTCTGCGCGCTGGCTTCCGGCGGCGCCGGTTCGAACGGATCACGCCGATCCTGATCCTGATAGATGAAGGTTTCGAAGGTCTTGACGACCGGCAACGCGGGCAGCGGCGCGCCCTTGCGCGCTTTCACCTGCGCCACCCACTCGTGCAGGTCGCCCTGGCCGCTGCACGCGGCAAGGCCGAGCGTCATGCCGAGCATGGCAAACACCGTGGCGATACGGGCGACTCGCATGATCAGTGCCCTCCCTTCTTGGCCGCGGCCTTCTCGTCGTTGGCCTTGGCCTCCTCATCGCCGAGATAGCGATAGGTCTGCACCGTGCCTTCGAGTGTCAGCTCGCCGCCCGCTGGGGGCGCATCCTTGGCGCCACCCGGCTTGGCAGCCTTCAACGACACGTCGTGCATCGTGAGGATCACCACCCGCGGTAGCGATGCCACGCTGCTGATGAAGGTGCCGAACTGGTGATAGGTGCCCTGCATCTTCAGCGCGATCGGCTGGATCGCATAGAACTCTTTCGGAATCTCCGGCTGCGGCTTGAACACCTCCGTCTCGATGCCCGCGGCTTGCGCAGTCTGCGAGATGTTGACCAGCAGAGCCGGCATTTCGGTCTTGCTCGGCAACTCGCGCAGCATCTGGCTCAGCATCTCGTTCATCTGGGCAAGCTGCGCCTTCAGCGCGTCGAGGTTCACGACCTTGGCCTGCTTCGATTCGAATTCCTGTTTCAGCTTCACTTCCTGTTGCTGGCCGGAAGCAAGCGTCTCCTGCTGGCCACTGACGTAGAAGTACCAGCCAAGCAACAAGACCACGACGACCACGAGCCCGACGAAGAAGCCCTTGACCGATTTCGGCCAGCCGCCGATGTTGTTGCGGTCGAGATTGCGCAGGTCATCGAAGAATTTCATGGCCTGGCCCCTCCCTTGGTGGTGGACACAGCGGGCGCTTGCGGCGCCTTGTCCGCCACCGTCGATGCAGTCGGCGCCATCGAAGCCACTGGCGCATTGGCGGTCGCGGCAGTGGCTGCTGCGACCGGCGCAGGCAACGGCGTGGCGGCGCTCGATGCCCCCGTCGCTGCCAATGCGGCTGCGGTCGACGCCGCGGCAGGCGTCGCGGTGGATGAACCCGAAGCCGGCGCGCCGCTACCGTCGTTCTTCGGCGTGGTCAACGCGACCACCAACTGGAATTCGTACGGCGTGTTCGTGTCGTTGTGGACATTGGTGGTGCTGACCAGCGTGGTCGGCCCCATCCACGGCGACGCTTCGATGTTGCGCATGTACTGCGCGACCGTCGCGTTGGACTGCGCGACGCCATCCAGCGTCAGCTTGTCGCCCTGCTGGGTCAGGCCGGTCAGACGCACGCCGGCGGGAACGGTCTGCACGATCTGGTCGAACAGGTGCACCATCTGCGAGCGGCTGGACTGCAGCTTCTCGACGATTCGCTTGCGCGCCAGCAGATGATCCTTGACCTTCTGCAGGTTCTGGATCTCGGTAATCTTGGCGTCGAGCTGGGCGATCTGGCCCTTGAGGTAGTCGTTGCGATCGTTCTGGTTGCCGATGCGCAGACTCACCCAGAAGCCCCACAACAGCACCAGCACCACCGCGGCGACGAACGCGATGACGAGATGAGTGAAAAATTCGCGTTTGCGGCGTTCGCGCCGCTCCGCGCGCCAAGGGAGTAGATTGATCTTGGCCATCAGTCGAAACTCCTCAAGGCCAGTCCCGCCGCAATCATCAACGCGGGCGCGTCCTGTGCCAGCGTCTGCGCCTGCAAGCGCGGCGACAACGACATGCTGGCGAGCGGATTGGCCACCACGCACGGCACGCCGAGTTGTTCGACCACCATGTCGGCGACGCCCGGAATCGACGCGCAGCCGCCGGCCAGCACCACCTGGTCGACCTTGCCGAACTCGCTGCCCGCGAAGAAAAACTGCAGCAGACGACTGACCTGCTGCACCATCGCTTCCTTGAAGGGCTCCAGTACCTCGATCTCGTAGGATTCGGGCAGGCCGCCCTGGCGCTTGGCGAGGCCGGCTTCCTCGTAGGACATGCCGTAGCGGCGCATCACTTCGTCGGTGAGCTGCTTGCCGCCGAACACCTGCTCGCGCGAATAGATGGTGCGCTGGTTCTTGAGCACCGACAGCGTGATCATGGTGGCGCCGATGTCCACCAGCGCGACCAGCGCGTCGCGCGGCACCGACAATTGATCGGCGACCAGCCGGAACGCGTTCTCCATTGCGAACACTTCTACGTCGATCACGCGCGCGGTGAGTCCGCCCAGATCGAGCGCCGCCACCCGCATGTCCACGTTTTCCGTGCGCGATGCCGCCAGCAGGATCTGCTGCATCTCCGGGTTGTCTTTCACCGGCCCGATCGGTTCGAAATCGAGGCTGACTTCCTCGATCGGGTACGGGATGTACTGGTTGGCCTCAACCTGCACCTGGCCTTCCAGATCGTCATCGGAAAGGTCGGCCGGCATCGGAATCACCTTGGTGATCACCGCCGAACCCGCGACCGCGGCCGAAGCGTACTTGGTGCGCGCACCCGAGCGCTGCATCGCACGCCGGATCGCGTCGCCGACGGCTTCCACTTCGACGATGTTCTTCTCGACCACGGCGTTGGGCGGCAGCGGTTCGACCGCGTAATGCTCCACGCGATAGCGCGAACCGGCCTGGGTCAACTGCAGCAACTTCACCGCAGTCGAACTGATGTCGACGCCGATCAGCGGCGCAGCATTGGTTGTCAGTATTCCCACTGGAATTCCCCTTCCCCGTGCCCGCTCGCAGAAAACGTGGCGCGATTGAATTAGATACGAAAGTTAACAAAATATCAATAACCTTGCAAAGTGCGTACAAGCTTATGATGTTTCTGTGCTTTCGGTCTGAAATCATCCTCGTTGCTTGCATGTTTGCGGCGGACGTGCGTCACAAATTCGCGAGCTGACTTGTTGCCCGTCCGGCCTGCGTCCCCTTGCGCAAAGTCGGCCCTTCTTCGCCGTCTCCGATACCTCGAGGCGATGCGAGCATGTGCTAGCAAAAGCCGTGCCCGCGCGGCGGAGGATACGCCACCTGCAAAAACGAACTTTGTCGACCATCACGGAACCCGCATCCTGGACGAGCATCTATACTTTCCAATCGCTTCGTTAGCCGCGGCGTCGTGCGCGCCGCGCATCGCGCCTGATCCGGAATCTGCATGAGAATCTTCAAACGACTGGCGCTGATCGCCCTGATTGGCTTGGCATGTCTGGTGGTACTCGGCCTCATCGCCGGGGGCGTCACCTACTGGTTGATCGAACCACGCGTGCCGTCCGTGGCATCGCTGAAGGACGTGCAGATGCAGGTGCCGCTGCGCGTGCTCTCCGCAGATGGCAAGCTGATCGCCGAGTTCGGCGAGACCCGGCGCATGCCGGTCCAGATCGAAAACGTGCCGGCCTACCTCAAAAACGCGGTGCTGGCCGCCGAAGACGCCGACTTCTACCACCACTCAGGCATCGACGTGACCTCGACGCTGCGCGCCGCGTTCGAAGTGGTGCTGCATCACGGCGAGAAGGTGCAGGGTGGCTCGACCATCACCCAGCAGGTGGCACGCAACTTCTTCCTGAGCCCCCAGAAAACCTACACCCGCAAGCTGACCGAAATGCTCACTGCATTCCGGATCGAGAACGAACTGCCCAAGGACCAGATCCTGCAGCTCTATCTCAACAAGATGTTCCTCGGCCACCGCTCCTATGGCGTGGCCGCGGCCGCGCAGTACTACTACGGCAAGACCATCGAGCAGTTGACGCTGGCGCAATGCGCGGCGATCGCGTCGTCGTTCCAGTCGCCGTCGGTGGTCAATCCGATCGATCACGAGCCACGCTTGATTGCGCGCCGCAACTGGGTGCTGGGCCAGATGCTGACGCACCGTTTCATCAACAAGGCCGAATACGATCAAGCGATCGCGGCGCCCGATGAGGCCGCGCCCCACGAGCCGCCCGTCGAGGTGGATGCTCCCTATCTTGCCGAAATGGTGCGCCAGCAGGCCTTGCAGAAGCTCGGCAACCAGGCGCAGACCGACGGTTACGTGATCCGCACCACCATCGACAGCCGCATGCAGGCGCTGGCGAACCACGCGCTGCGCAGCAAGCTCGAGGAATACGACCACCGCCACGGCTATCGCGGACCGGAAGCGCAAGTCGCGCTACCGCAACCGGCCACGCCCGCGGCGCTGCAAAAGGCGTTGTCGGGCTACAACGACGTCAGCGGTCTGTATCCCGCCATCGTCACCGAGGTGGGTGACGACGACGCCGAGGCTTATGTGCAAGGCGGCGAAACCATCAAACTCTCCGTCGCCGACATGAAATGGGCGATGGGCTTCGCGCGCAAGGCCAAGACCGGCGGCAAGGGCGCAGCCTCGATCCTCCAGCCGGGCGACATCATCCGCGTGCGCGAGGTGGCGGACGCGGAAGCGTCAACCACGGCGCCCGCCAAACCCGCGAAGGATGAAAAGGCCGCCGTCACCGACAAGAAACATTGGGAACTCCAGCAGATTCCCGCTGCGCAGTCCGCGATGGTGGTGCTGTCGCCCAACGATGGCGCGGTCAAGGCACTGGTCGGCGGCTTCAATTTCCAGTTGAGCAAGTTCAACCGCGCGGTGCAGACGCAACGCCAACCAGGCTCCAGTTTCAAGCCCTTCATCTATTCGGCGGCTTTCAGTCGCGGCTACACGCCAGCCTCGATCATCAACGATGCGCCGATCGCCCTGCCCGATCCTTCCAAGCCGGGCGGACTGTGGACACCGCAGAACGATGACAACAAGTTCCGCGGGCCGATGCGCCTGCGCGAAGCACTGGCGCAATCGGTGAACCTGGTGGCGATCCGTTTGCTCGATGCAGTCGGCGTGCGCTACGTGCGCGAGTACTCGACGCGCTTTGGTTTTCCGCTGGACGCGATTCCGGCCAACCTGTCGATGGCACTCGGCACTGCGTCCGTGTCGCCGATGGCGATGGCACGCGCCTACGCGGTGTTCGCCAACGGCGGTTTCCTCATCAACCCCTACTACATCGCCGAAATCGACAATCGCGATGGCAAGGCCGTCTACAAAGCCGATCCACTGCAGGCCTGCCGCACTTGCGAAGCACGCCTGCTGGATGAAGGCAAGACCACGGCAGCGCCTGCGCAGCCCGCGGCGGCGGCGGGTGATCCGGGTGCGATGGCCGACACCGCCAATGCATTGAGCCAGGGCGAATCGAACAAGCCATTGCTCGCCCCACGCGTGATCGACCCGCGCAACGATTACCTGATGACCTCGCTGTTGCAGAGCGTGATCTACGGTGGCGGCACCGGTGCCGCAGCGGCGAAACAACTTGGCCGCGACGACCTCGCCGGCAAGACCGGTTCCACCAACGATCACCACGACGGCTGGTTCTGCGGCTTCAACGCCGACCTCGTGACCACCGCCTGGGTCGGCTTCGACGATTACCGTTCGCTCGGACACGGCGAGTTCGGCGCGCGCACTGCACTGCCGATCTGGATGGCGTTCATGGCACCGGCGCTGCAGGGCACGCCGGAAGCGCAACTGCCGATGCCGCCCGGCATCGTCACCGCCACGATCGATCGGACCACCGGACTGCCCGCGCCCCCGGGCGACAGCAACACCATGAGCGAGATGTTCAAGATCGAGGATCTCGATCGCCTGCGCGCCGAAGCCAAGAACCAGCAGAACCAGGCGCCGGCATACGATATTTTTTAGCGAGCCTGTATTTTTGCGATCATCCATGATCGCTGCATCGTTGCGGCCAATGGAGAACGATCCAGCTATCCAAGCCCAGAAGCCGCTTCGTGCGCAGCGTCCCGGGTTCCGTTTTTTTGCGCGCCGCACCCCCCCTTTGCTTTTTGTAGCCGCTTTTTGCGACACTGGACCCAACGCGGCTACAGGGTGTTTTCCATGCACAAGACCGCCGGGTACCACCGTATCCATGCCGAGGGCCGCAGCCATCAGTTGCGTCGCCGCATCGCCCTCGAAGCCGCACGCCTGATCAGCGAACACGGCATCCGCGATTTCCGGATGGCCAAGCGCAAGGCGGCCCAGCACATCGGCGTCAGCGACGAAGGCTTTCTGCCGCGCAATCGGGAAATCGAGGAAGCATTGCGCGAGCATCAGCGGCTGTTCCGCGCCGACGAACAACCGCACGCGCTTCGGACCCGTCGCGAAGCCGCACGGGACGCCATGCATTTTCTCGATCGTTTCGAACCGCGGCTGGTCGGCGCGGTACTGGAAGGCACCGCCGACACCCATTCGCCGGTGAGTCTGCACGTCTTCGACGACTCGCCGGAGAGTGTCGCCGGCTTCCTGCACGATCACGGCATCGCGTTCGAAACACGCGCGCGCGTGCTCCGGCTTGACCGGACGCGCAGTATTGAATTTCCGGTGCTGCTGTTCACCGCCGATGACGTCTCGATGGACGTCACCGTGTTCCCGCGCGATGCGCTGCGGCAAGCGCCGCTCGATCCCGTCAGCGAACGCCCGCAGCAGCGCGCGTCACTGGCACAAGTGGAAACCTTGCTGACCGAGACGATGTAGGGCGGGAGCGGCCGCGCAGCGGTGTATCCGCCATGATTGAAACATGCGTAGGCGGGGATGCGTGCGCTCCTCCCGCCCTACGCACCTTATTGTGCGATCCTCCCTGATCGCTGCATCGTTGTGAGTGCCTATTGGCCCAAGCGACTGCGCATAACCAAACACCAGAACGGCCTTCCTTGGCCTGACTTTCCACGAAAGCGGCTCAGTGCCCGCCCATCATCATTCCCGATTTCCGTCGTTCACCGCTTGTCCAGCGCGACGTAATCCCGCGGCGTGGCACCGACGTACACCTGGCGCGGCCGGCCGATGCGGCCGCCCGGCATTTCGTGCTGTTCGATCCAGTGCGCGATCCAGCCCGCGGTCCGCGCAATCGCGAACATCACGGTGAACATTTCGGTGGGGATACGCAGCGCCTTGTAAATGATGCCCGAGTAGAAATCGACGTTCGGGTACAGCTTGCGCTCGACGAAATAATCGTCCTTGAGCGCAGCCTCTTCCAGCTTCAAGGCCACGTCCAGCAACGGATCGTCCACGCCCAGTTCGTCCAGCACCTTGTGGGTCATCTCGCGGATGATCCTGGCGCGCGGATCGAAGTTCTTGTACACACGATGGCCGAAGCCCATCAGGCGGAACCCGGAATCCTTGTCCTTGGCGCGCGCGACCGCTTTCTCGACGTTCTTCGCGTCGCCGATTTCAGCCAGCATCTTCAGCACCGCCTCATTGGCGCCGCCATGCGCCGGCCCCCACAGCGCGGCGATGCCTGCTGCAATCGACGCGTACGGATTGGCACCGGTGGAGCCGACCAGACGCACCGTCGAGGTGGACGCGTTCTGTTCGTGATCGGCGTGCAGGATGAACAGCAGGTCGAGCGCCTTGGCCACCACCGGATTCAACTCCAACGGCTCGCTCGGCACCTCGAACATCATGTGCAGGAAGCGCGTGACGTATTCCAGGTTGTTGCGCGGATAGCGGACCGGCCAGCCAATCGAATAGCGGTACGCCGCCGCCGCGATGGTCGGCATCTTCGCGATCAGGCGGATCGCCGCAAGCTTGCGCTGCGCCGGGTCCTCGTTGTCGACGGTGTCGTGGTAGAACGCCGACAGCGACGCGATCGCCGCGCACAGCATCGCCATCGGATGCGCGTCGTAATGGAAGCCATGCAGGAAGTTCTTCACCGACTCGTGCATCATCGTGTGATGCGTCACCGCATCCTCGAACTTCGCCATTTCGGCGGAGCTCGGCAATTCGCCTTCCAGCAGCAGATACGCCACTTCGAGGAAGCGCGACTTCTCGGCGAGCTGTTCGATCGGGTAGCCGCGATACAGCAGCACGCCCTTGTCACCGTCGATGAAGGTAATGGCGCTCTTGCAGGCGGCGGTAGCGGCGAAGCCGGGATCGAACGTGAAGTGTCCGGTTTCGCGATAAAGCGGCGAGATGTCGATGCAGCTCGGTCCCTGACTGCCCTCCACCAGCGGCAGGGACACGGAACGATCGGCGGCAGTCAAGGTGGCGTTTTTGTCGGACACTGAAAACTCCTTCGGTACGTCGCGATATCGACCTCATCGCGCCAAGCAATCGCGCAATTATCGCACGATACGCCCGCGTACGCAGGTCGCGCCGGCATCGACCGGAAACGAAAACGCCTTCCGCATGGGCGGAAGGCGTCGGGAAATCTCGAACGATGCGGAATCTGGACCCCGGATCAACGCACATCCATGTGCTGTCCGGGGTGACGGCATCCTGCCGTCATTTCTTGCCAGCCGCGTAACGCCGCTTGAATTTGTCGATGCGACCGCCCGCGTCCAGCACCTTCTGCTTGCCGGTGTAGAACGGATGCGAGGCCGAGGAGATGTCGACCTTGATCACGGGATATTCGTTGCCGTCCTCCCACTTGATCGTCTCGTCGCTCGTCATCGTCGAACGCGTCAGGAACGCGAAGTCGGACGCGGCGTCCTGGAAAACCACCGGCTGGTAGTTCGGATGGGTATCGGCTTTCATGGTGGGTCCGCCTGGACTCAAAGGCTTCGGGCAAGGGCGGAATTGTAACCCGGCCGGAGCTTTCCGGGCAAGCCCGCTTCACGCCTCCGCAAACCGCGCCGCCGCCCCGATCCAGCGCGCGGTCAACCGCTTCGCCAATGCCGGATGGCTGCGCAGCAGCGCCGTCCCGACCCGCTGCACGGCCGGCATCAGGCTGGCGTCGCGCACGATGTCGGCCACCCGGAAGCCCATCTCGCCGGTTTGTCGGGTGCCGAGTAATTCGCCCGGACCGCGCAGGCGCAAATCCTTTTCCGCGATCATGAAACCGTCGTTGGTTTCGCGCAGGGTTTCGAGGCGCTGTTTCGCCAAGCCGGAGAGCGGTGCCTGGTAGAGCAGCACGCAGCTGGAAGCCAAGCTGCCCCGGCCGACCCGGCCGCGCAACTGGTGCAGTTGGGCTAGCCCCAGGCGTTCCGCGTTCTCGATCACCATCAGGCTGGCGTTGGGCACGTCCACGCCCACCTCGATCACGGTGGTGGCGACCAGCAGCGCGACGCTTCCGTCCTTGAATGCATCCATCGCCGCCTGCTTTTCCTTCGGCTTCATGCGGCCGTGCACCAAACCCACAGCAAGATCGGGCAGCGCCGCGCACAGTTGCGCATGCGCGACCTCGGCGGCCTGCGCCTGCAACTGGTCGCTGTCCTCGATCAGGGTGCAGACCCAGTACGCCTGCCGCCCTTCCGCGCAGGCGGCGCGGATGCGCTCGATCACTTCGCCGCGACGCGTGTTGGCGACCGCGACGGTTCGCACGGGCGTGCGGCCGGGGGGCAATTCGTCCAGCGTGGAAACATCGAGATCGGCATAGGCACTCATCGCCAACGTGCGCGGGATGGGCGTCGCGGTCAGCACCAGCTGGTGCGGCGCCTCGCCACCGGTCATGCCTTTGTCGCGCAGGGCCATGCGCTGCTGCACGCCGAAGCGGTGTTGCTCGTCCACGATCGCGAGCCCCAGCCGCGCGAACGCCACGCCTTCCTGCATCAGCGCGTGGGTGCCGACCGCGATCGGCGCGCCCTCCGCCAATTGCGCCAACACCCTGTCGCGCGCACGGCCGGTCACTTTGCCGGCGAGCCACACGACCTCGATGCCAAGCGGTTCGAACCACGCGCGGAAACTGCGCAAGTGCTGCTCGGCCAGGAGTTCGGTTGGCGCCATCAACGCGGTCTGCCTTTCGTTGGCGATCGCGTGCAGCGCGGCTAGCGCCGCGACGACGGTCTTGCCGGAGCCGACGTCGCCTTGCACCAGGCGCAGCATCGGTACGCGCTTGTCGAGATCGCGCGTAATTTCATCGCCCACGCGCTGTTGTGCACCCGTCAACGTGAAAGGCAGCGCATCGAGGAAACGCTGCCGCAAACCCGGATCGGGCGGCAACGCGGGTGCACGATGCTTGCGCACCTGCGCGCGCAAGCGCTTGAGGCTCAGGTGATGCGCCAGCAATTCCTCGAATGCCAACCGCTGTTGCGCGGGATGGCTTCCCGAGAGCAATGCCTGCATGTTGGCATCCGGGGCCGGCCGATGCACACCCAGCAAGGCCTCCCGCAGCGGCATCAGACCCAGCGGTTGCAACAGATTCAGCGGGATCAACTCCAGTTCGGCTTCACCGGGAAGGCGTGCCAGCGCCTTGTCGATGACGCTCCGCAAACGCTGCTGACCCAAGCCTTCCGTGACCGGATAGACCGGCGTCAGCGTTTCTTCCACGGCCGTGTCGCCATGCAGCACCCGATACTGCGGGTGCACCATTTCCAATCCGTGCTGGCCGTGACGGATCGCACCGAAACAGCGCAGTCGCAAACCCGGCGCGAATTGCTGCGCCTGCTGGCGGCGAAAATGGAAGAAGCGCAACACCAGCGTCTCGTGCGAGTCGTCGGTGATCGCCACGCGCAATTGCGGGCGATAGCGAAACCCCGTCTCGACCGCTTCCACCACACCTTCCACTTGCGCGGATTCGCCGGCCACAAGAGCGCGAATCGGCGTGATGCGGGTGCGATCCTCGTAACGCAGCGGCAGGTGGAACCACAGGTCCTGCAGCCGCTCGATACCGAGCTTGCGGAGCGTCTCGGCCAACGCGAGGCCCACGCCGGGCAACGACGCGACCGGCGCGAGGCCGGAATCGTTTGGCGTTGCCGATTGGGTGGTGCGAAGCGCGGTCACCGCGCAAGATTAGCCGACGGCACAAGCGTGACGGGCGAAGTCAGCCACCGGTCACCGCGATCAGGTCGATCTCCACGGCCGCGCCTCGCGGCAACGCCGCCACACCGATGGTCGAGCGTGCCGGATACGGTTCGCGGAAATAGCGCTTCATCACTTCGTTGACCGAGCCGAAATTGCCGAGATCGGTCATGTAGATCGCCACACGCACCACGTCGTCGAATGTCACACCGGCCGCCGTCAGCACGGCCTTCAGGTTTTCGAAGACGCGCGTGGCCTGCGCCTCGATGCCGCCCGCGACCATCTCGCCGGTTACGGGATCAAGCGGGGTCTGCCCGGACAAATACAACGTGTTGCCGGCGCGCACGGCCTGCGAATAAGGCCCAATGGCCTTCGGCGCGGAATCGGAATGGATCGGTTGGCGAGGCATGGACGTTCCTTTTGAAATGTCGAGTGTAACTTCGGTGAGGCGGGGACACGAAAAGCGGAAGAGTACAGTCGGGCGCTTCGCGCCCTGCAAATGGTCAAGGGTCATGCGTGAGAGTAGTTCCACGACACATTTCACTCTTGGCAGCGCCGAGGCGCGACTTCACAGCGAGTGAAACGAGCGACTTTCCGTTGGGCCGAATCACAACGGATACCTGTAAACCCCGTTCACCACCTTGGTGTTGCGCACGCGGCGCATCACGTCGGCGAGGTGCTTGCGGTGCTTCACCTCGATCGTGAAGATCAGTGTCGCCGCCTGCACGCCGCGCTCGATGTAGCGGACATCGTCGATGTTGGAATCGGCTTCCGCGATCGCGGCCGATACGGTGGCCAGCACGCCTGGGCGATTGACGACCTCCACGCGCAATTCGGCGCGGTAGTCGCCCTGCACTTCCTTGTCCCAGCCGATCTCGACGCGCCGCTCGGGCAGTTTGGAAAGCTCCACCACGTTGGGGCATTCCACCCGATGCACCACGATGCCCTTTCCCGGCGACAGATAACCGACGATGTCGTCGCCCGGCACCGGATGGCAACAATTGCCGAAGCTGAGGATGCCGCGCTCGCCGCCGCTGATACGAATTTTTTCGGAACGATGCAGCGTCGCGCCGATCACCGAACCGCCCATTTCATTGAGCTTCGCCGCAACCTGGTCGGGCATGCGGTTGCCCAGCGCGATGTCTGAAAGCAGGTCTTCCAGCCGGCGCAGGTTGTGTTCGGCCAGAAACTTGTCCAGCACTTCCGGCGGCACCGCGTCGAGACTGGAGCCCTTGGCATCCAGAGCGCTCTCCAGCATGCGGTGGCCGAAGTCGATCGCATCTTCGTGCTGCAGGCGCTTGAGGTACTGCCGGATCGCCGCGCGCGCCTTGCCGGTCACGGCGAAATCCAGCCATTGCGGATTGGGCGCGGCCGACGGCGCGGTGATCACTTCGACCGTCTGTCCCGATGCCGGCTGCGAACGCAGCGAGGCGAGCTTGCCGTCGATGCGCGCCGCCACCGCGTGCATGCCGACGTCGGTATGCACTGCGAAGGCGAGATCCAGCGCGGTTGCGTTTTTCGGCAGCGCCTGGATGTCGCCCGCGGGCGTGAACAGGTACACCTCGTCCGGAAACAGATCGACCTTGACGTTCTCGATGAACTCCAGCGAAGACGGCGTCGCGGCCTGGGTGTCGGCGAGGCTGGACACCCACGCGCGCGCCCGCGACTGCGCGCTGTTGGCAGGCGAGGCCTCGGTCTTGTAGGTCCAGTGTGCAGCCACACCGCGCTCGGCGACCGTGTTCATGTCCTCGGTGCGAATCTGGATTTCGATGGGCGCACCGAATGGCCCGAACAACACCGTGTGCAGGGACTGGTAGCCATTGGCCTTGGGGATCGCGATGAAGTCCTTGAAGCGGCCTTCCACGGGTTTGAACAGCGAATGCGCCGAGCCCAGCGCCTGATAGGTATGCGCGACCGTGTCGGTCACCAGCCGGAAACCGTAGACATCCATGACCTGATCGAAAGTCTTGTGCTCGCTCTTCATCTTCGACCATATGCTGTACGGCGCCTTGACGCGGCTGACTATGCGCACGGGGATGCCGTCGGACGCCAGACGTTGGGCGAGTGCCTGTTCGATCCGTTCCATCGATTCGCGGCGGTTTCCCAGCGTGCGCTTGATGCGTGAAGCGATGATCTTGTAACGGTCGGGGTACAGGCTGCGGAAACCGAGGTCCTGCAGCTCCGACTTGATCGCATTCATGCCAAGTCGTGCCGCGATCGGCGCGTAGATTTCCAGCGTCTCGCGCGCGATCCGGCGGCGCGCATCCGGCGCCATCGCCGATAGCGTGCGCATGTTGTGCAGGCGATCGGCCAGCTTGATCAGGATCACGCGCAGATCGCGCGCCATCGCCAGCAGCATCTTGCGGAAGCTTTCCGCATCGGCCTCGACGCGGCTGGCGAAATCGACCCGCTCCAGCTTGGTGACGCCGTCCACCAATTCGGTGACGATCGGGCCGAAGCCTGTTTCCAGTTGCACGCGCGTGAGGCCGGTGTCCTCCAGCGTGTCGTGCAGGATTGCCGCGAGGATGGTTTCGGCGTCGAGGCGCAGCCCGGCCAGAATCATCGCCACCGCGAGCGGATGGGTGATGTAGGGCTCGCCGCTTTTGCGCTTCTGGCTGGCGTGCGCGCGCGCGCCGACCGCGTAGGCACCACGCACACGCTCGATCTGTGCCGGCGGAAGATACGCCTGAAGTAGCGTTGCGAGCGCATCGATACCGTCCGTGCCGGCAGCCTTGTTCGCCGGCCGTTTCGTCGCCACCGCTTGCGATTTCGTGTTGCGCTTGCGCATGCCTGCAAGCTAGCACAAAGACGGTTGCGCCCGCTGGCACCAACGATCACGCATGCCTTGCGGACGAATCCTTGGTGCCGGGATGGCGCAAACCGAGCCGCCTTGCTTCGACGGCCGACAGGATGCGATCAACGCGTCGTGGCGTGACGCCGCGGCGCGCAGCGGCTCGCACGGCGCACATGCCCAAACCCAAGAATGTGCGAGATCAGGCCGGTCCGCTTGGCGCGAGAAGCGCAGTCGGAAAGTCGACGCGGGACGCTGCTACCGAGACAGGGACGTCGAAACCTTCGGAGCGATCGCGTCGGGCTTCTCACGGATGCAACCCGCGACCCGCCAACCTGATGCGCTTTCGGCGTCGGGATACGAGCAGGAGCGCGGCAGCCGCCGCGCCAATTCGCCGCCCGTCAGGCCTCGTCGAGGCCCTTCGACATGTCTTCGTCGACTTCCGCCGCGGCCCACTCCATCGCTTCGCGGTCGCGGCGTTCGCGCTCGACCCGATCGATTTCGTCGATGGTCGGCATGTCGACGGTGCGGTCGGCGATTTCACGCAGCGCCAGCACGGTGGGCTTGTCGTTTTCGGGATCGATGGTGGCCTCGACGCCGTTTTCGAGCTGGCGTGCGCGACGGGTGGCCATCAGGACCAGTTCGAAACGGTTGTCGACCACCTTCAGGCAGTCTTCCACGGTGATGCGTGCCATGTGAGCTTCCAGTTGTATCGCAAACTTCCAGATTGTAGCAGCAGCGCGGCATTTGTCGATCCCGCCCGCATACCACCCGATGCACCGCACCGCGTCGCGCCTGAACGCCGACTGCCCTGTCGTTCCTGCATGGGTTATTTTTTGGACCGATGCGTTTAGAATTGCGCGCTTGCAACAAGCCCCCTTCGACCGCATTCAACGACGCATGCCACGTACCCACCGCTTTCGCATCGCGCATTCGATTGTCGTTGCAGCGCTGACCGGCGTGCTGGCCGCCTGCGCGGTCGCGCCGCCGCGCCATGACGATCCGCTGCAGCACTTCAATCGCGACATGTTCGCGTTCAACCGGTTCGCGGACAAGGTGGCGATCCGCCCGGCGGCCAAGGCCTATGTGAAGGTGACCGGCCCGAAGGGGCGCGTGCTGATCAGCAATTTCTTCTCGAATCTGCGCACGCCGGTAACCGTCATCAATGAAGTGCTGCAGGGCCGTCCCGGGCCGGCGTTGCAATCCACCGGCCGATTCCTCATCAATACCAGCGTCGGCTTCCTCGGTTTCTTCGATCCGGCCAGCGACATGCAGCTGCCCGCGCACCCCACCGATTTCGGGGTGACGCTGGCGCACTGGGGCGTGCCGGAAGGTCCCTATCTGGTGTTGCCGCTCGTCGGACCGACCACGCTGCGCGACGTGTGGCGCTTGCCGGTGGACAGCTATTTCGATCCGATGGGTTGGTTTGCGCGCGAACACGACCTGAAATGGCACGCACAATACCTGCCTTCGACCGCCTATCTCGTGACGCTGCGCGCCAGCGCGCTGCCGATCGATCCGATGATCGATTCCTCGTACGATCCGTACGCGTTCGTGCGCGATGCGTACCGGCAGCATCGCCTGTACCAAATCTACTACGGCAACCCGCCGCTGTCGGCGATCGAGGAGCTGCAGGGCACCAGCCCCGACGAGAATCAGGACGCCGACATCGACCAATTGCTGCAGCAACAACAGCAGTACGAGAAGACGCACGGCATCAACGACAATAATGCCGCGCCTGCGCCGGCCGGCTCCGCGCCTCCGCCTGCTTCCGCGAGCAGCGCGACGACGCCGATGCCTGCCGCGCCGTCGAGTGCTGCGATGCCGCCCCCGGCAAGCAGCATCGATCCTCCGTCAGCAAGTTCCAGCGACTGAAGCGATCAGACAGCTGCCGGTTGATCCAGTGATCGATCCAGCAGCGCTTCGACGCCGCACACGGCGGCCAACGCGCGCAGCCCTTCCGGCCAATGCACGACCATCAGGCGCCTGCCGGCGCGGCTTGCGTCCGCCGCAAGCGCAAGCACGCATGCCAGTCCCGCGCTGTCGGCGCGGGTGACGCCGGCAAGATCGAGCCGCGTCTGCGACCCGGACGCCAATGCGCGGCCGCCCTCGCCGAATGCGCGCGCCGCGGTGGCGAACGTCAAGGCACCCGACAACGCCAGCGTGTCGCGATCGGGTTCGCCGAGACTCACCGTGTCGATGCGGGTCGCCGCGCGCGGCATCGCGTCAGTGCTCGCCGTCCTGCTGCTTCATCTGGTCGATCGCACCAGCGCCTTCGGTCTGCAGGCGCTTGATCAAGCCATCGATGCCTTCCTTCTTGATTTCGGCATCGACCTGATTGCGGTAGTTGGTGATGTAGGAAATGCCTTCGATGATCACGTCGTAGGCCTTCCATTCACCGGAAGAAGTCTTGCGAAACGCGTAGTCCACCGAGAGGTTCTTGCCGCTGGTCAGCAGCACCTGCGTGCGCACGATGGTACGACGCTGGTCCAGCGCGCCTTGCGCCGGCAGCACCCTCACCGAACCGCGGGTATAGGCGACCAGGCCCTCGGCGTAGCGACGCGTCAATGCCTTGTAGAACGCGCGCGCAAACGCAACGCGTTGCGCCGGCGTGGCGTCGCGCGCGTGGCGACCCAGCACCAGCAACGACGCATAGTCCATGTCGAAGTGCGGCAGCACGGTGTCATCGATGATCTTGATGACCTCGTCGGGGTGCTGGTGCAGTTCGGCCTGGCGACCCTGGATGGCGTTGCCGAGCTGATCGGCGATCGACTGCACGATCTGTTGCGGCGTCTGCTCGGCCGCGGCGAGCGCAGGCACCGCCAACGCGAGTGCCAGCAACATCGCCATCAGCAAGCGGATGGATGGTTTCAGCATGTCGTTCTCCTTCGGACCTCGCGGAATGCCGCGCGGTCAAAACGTGTCAGGGCTTGCCGGATGGCGGTGGCGTGCTGGACGAGGGCGATGCATCGGAACCGCTGGATTTCGGGCCACCGTTGACCAGGAATTTGCCGATCAGGTTCTCGATGCTCATCGCCGACTGCGTCAGGATCATCTCGTCGCCATCCTTCAGGAACGTCGGCGAGCCGCCCGGCTCGAGGCCAACATATTGGTCGCCCAGTAAACCGCTGGTGAATATCGCGGCGGAAGAATCATCCGGAATGTCGTTGTACTGCTTGTCGATCGACAGCGTCACCAGCGCGTCCATCCGCTGTGGTTCCAACTGGATGGATCGCACATCGCCGATGCGCACCCCCGCGATCTTCACCGGCGCGCGCGCCTTCAACTGGCCAATGTTCTGGAAGCGGGCCTTCAGCGTGTAGCTGTTGCCGCTGGTCATCCCGTTGGCGACCGACGTCGTCTGCGTCGCGAGATACGCCAGCGCGGCAAAGCCGAGCAGGATGAACAGGCCGGTGCCTATGGCGTAGGAAGGTCTTGGATTCATGCGATCACCAATGCTGCGTGCAGTCAGGTCATGAAGGCCGTCATCACGAAATCGAACGCGAGGATCACGATCGACGAAAACACCACCGTGCGGGTGGTGGAATACGCGACGCCCTCGCTGGTGGGCGGCGCAGTGTAGCCCTGGAACACGGCGATCAGGCTGACCACGCCACCAAACACGATGCTTTTGTACAGGCCGTCGAGGATGTCGCGCTGCAGCGACACCGTGGACGTCATGTTGCCCCAGAAGGTGCCGTTGTCGAGCCCGAGCCAGGTCACGCCGACCAAGTGCCCGCCGAAGATGCCCATCGCGTTGAACACGCAGGCGAGCAACGGCATCGCGATCACGCCCGCAAGGAAACGCGGCGAAGCGACGTAGGCCAGCGGATCGACGGCCATCATGCCCATCGCATCGAGTTGATCGGTTGCGCGCATCAAGCCGATCTCGGCCGTCACCGCAGTGCCCGCGCGGCCGGCCACCAGCAGCGCGGTCACCACCGGCCCGAGTTCGCGAAACAGGCTCAAGGCGACCACGGTGCCGAGCGCCGCGGTGCCGCCGAAGATCGACAACGTGTAATAAAGCTGCAGCGCCAGCACCATGCCTACGAATAGCCCACAGGTCATCACGATCACGAGGCTCATCGCGCCCACGAACCAGACCTGCCGGCAGGTTTCGCGCCAGTAACGCAGGCTTTTCGGCAACGCGCCCAGCACCGCGACGAAAAACAAGCCGCACTCGCCGACCGAGGCGATCCCTTGCAGGAGCCAGTTGCGGCGCAGGTTCGCGTTCATTGCGCGGGCTCCGCAAACCCGAGTTCAATGGCGTAATCCGGCGCGGGGTAATGGAACGGCACGGGCCCGTCCGCTTCGCCACCGAAGAACTGTCGCGTCCACGGCGAATCCTGGTGTGCGAGTTCATCCGGTGCGCCCTGCGCCACCAGCTTGCCGTTGGCGATCAGATACACGCGATCGGCCACCTGACGAATGGCCGCGAGTTCATGCGCGACCAGGATCGAGGTGATGCCGAGCGTCTTGTTGAGCGTCTTGATCAAGCGCAGCACCTGATTCAGCGCGATCGGGTCGAGGCCCACGAACGGCTCGTCGTACAGGATCAACATTGGATCGAACACGATCGCGCGCGCCAGCGCCACGCGCCGCGCCATGCCGCCGGAAAGTTCGCTCGGCATCAACTGCGCCGCGCCGCGCAGGCCCACCGCCTGCAACTTGGTCAGCACGATGTTGCGAAGCAGTTCTTCCGGCAACTTCGCGTGCTGGCGCAGCGGAAAGGCGACGTTTTCGAACACGCTGAAATCGGTCAGCAGCGCCGAGTTCTGGAACAGGTAACCGATCCGTTCGCGCAAGCCGAACAGCGCGCGACGCGAGAGTTTCGGAACGTCTTCACCGTCAACGACCACGCTGCCGGCATCCGGCCGCAGCTGCCCCGTGAGGTGGCGAAGCAGCGTGGTCTTGCCGGTGCCCGACGGACCCATGATCGCGGTGATGCTGCCGCGGGGCACGCTCAGATCGAGCCCATCGAAAATCGTCTTGGCGCCGATGCGCGTATGCAAACCCCGCACCCGGACCAGCGTATCGGCGGTCTCCACATGATCGGCGGCGGCATTCATCGCGTGGTGGTGCAGTCGGGGTTCACGAACACACTAGGGTAGCGGAGCGGTACGAGCTCAAGCCAGCAATTGCGCGATCAGGGTTTGATGCCGATCCTGGCGCGCGAGTTCCCCGGCACGCGCTGCGTGCACGATCGACTGCAATGCCGCAACCGCGTCCTCGAATCGATCGTTGACGACGATGTGGTCGAACTCGCCCGCGTGCGCGATTTCCTCGCGCGATGCAGCCAGCCGCTTCTCGATGGTGGCCTCGCTGTCGGTGGCGCGTGCACGCAGGCGACGCTCCAGTTCGGCGCGCGACGGAGGAAGAATGAAGATCGACACGCATTCCGGCATCGCCCGGCGTACTTGTTCGGCGCCCTGCCAATCGATTTCCAGCAGCACGTCGCGGCCGACTTTCAGGGTCGGCTCGACGGCGCCGCGCGAGGTGCCATAGTAGTTGCCGAACACGTCGGCGTGTTCAAGGAAATCGCCGTGCGCGACCATCCGTTCGAACGTTTCGCGATCGACGAAGTGGTATTGCACGCCGTCGACATCGCCCGGGCGCGGCGCGCGGGTGGTATGGGAAATCGACAGCGCGATGCCCGGCTCGCGCGCGAGCAACGCGTTGACCAGCGTGGATTTGCCGGCGCCCGACGGCGCCGCGACGATGAACAGCTTTCCGGGTGCAACGCTCATTCGAGGTTCTGCACCTGTTCGCGCATCTGCTCGATCAACACTTTCAGATCCACCGCCGCGCGGGTGGCGCGCTGATCGACGGATTTCGATGCCAGCGTGTTGGCCTCGCGATTGAATTCCTGCATCAGGAAATCCAGCCGCCGGCCGACGGGTTCGTCCAGCCCGAGGATGCGGCGCGCCTCGCCCACGTGGGCGGCGAGGCGGTCAAGTTCCTCGTCCACGTCGATGCGCGAAAGTTGCAGCACCAGTTCCTGTTCCAATCGGCCGGGCTCGGCGGATTGCGCCAAGTCGGCGAGGCGCGACTCCAGTTTCGCGCGCAGCGCCGCGCGGACGTCGGGCAGCAGCGTGCGCACCTCGGCAACGATGCGTTCGATGCCGTCCAGCCGCTCGCGCAGTGCCGTCGCAAGCTTTTCGCCTTCGCGTGAACGCCCGGCGATGAATTCATCCAGCGAGCGATCCAGTAGTGCAAGCGCCGCCTGCGCCAGCCCGGCCTGGTCGAGTTCCGGCTTCACCAGCAGGCCCGGCCAGTCCAGCAGCGCCGCGAAGTCGGTGGCAAGCTGCGGAAAGTTGTCCTTGAGTGCGCCCGCGACGGTCGCCAGTTGTGCGGCCGTGCGCTCATCCAGCAACAGGTCCGACGCGGCCGCCGGCGGGCGGTAGCGGAAGGTGGCATCGACCTTGCCGCGCGCAAGCCGTGCCGCGACGTGTTCGCGCACTAGCGGTTCCAGCGCGCGCAACTCGTCGGGCAGGCGCACGCCGACCTCGAGGAAGCGCGAATTCACCGCGCGCACCTCGCACGCCAGCCAGCCTTGCGGCGTGGCGGATTCGGTGTTCGCGTAGGCGGTCATGCTGCGGATCATGGATGGTTCCGGACAAACGCAACGAAACGCGATGGTAAACTGTCAGGCTCCTTGCGGATACCTTTCGATGACCATCATGCGTCCTTCCGGTCGCGCGCCCGATGCGCTGCGTGCTGTCACGATCGAACGCCATTACACCCGTCACGCCGAAGGTTCGGTGCTTATCGGCATGGGCGATACGCGCGTGCTGTGCACCGCCAGCATCGAGGAACGCATTCCGCCGTGGCTGCGCGGCAAGGGCGAAGGCTGGGTCACCGCCGAATACGGGATGTTGCCGCGCGCGACGAGTGAACGCAGCCAGCGCGAAGCCGCGCGCGGCGGACAGGGCGGGCGCACCATGGAAATCCAGCGTCTGATCGGGCGCAGCTTGCGCGCCTGCGTCGATCGCGTGGCGTTGGGCGAACGCGTGATCACGCTTGACTGCGACGTGCTGCAGGCCGACGGCGGTACTCGCACCGCGGCCATCACCGGCGCGTACGTCGCGCTGGTCGATGCGGTGAACGTGCTGATGCAACGCGGCGCGCTGAAACGCAATCCGATCCACGGCGCGATCGCGGCGGTTTCGGTAGGCGTGTATCAGGGCGTGCCGGTCTTGGATCTCGATTATGCGGAAGATTCCAACTGCGACACCGACATGAACGTGGTGATGAACGACGGCGGCGGCTTCATCGAGTTGCAGGGCACGGCCGAAGGTCATGCGTTCCGCCGCGACGAACTCGACACGCTGCTGGCGCTTGCGCAGAAGGGCATCGGCGAATTGGTCGAAGCCCAAAGGACGGCGTTGGCGAAATGAAGCTGGTGCTGGCCAGCGGCAATGCCGGCAAACTCATCGAACTGCGCGAACTGTTGGCGGGCAGTGGCATCGGACTGGTCGCGCAAAACGAGCTCGGCATTGACGACGCCGATGAAACCGGCTTGAGCTTCGTCGAAAACGCGATCCTGAAGGCCCGCCATGCGGCGCGTGCGTCCGGCATGCCTGCGCTGGCGGACGATTCCGGGCTGTGCGTCGATGTGCTGGATGGTGCGCCGGGGCTGTATTCGGCACGCTACGCCGGCACGCACGGCGACAACGCCGCCAACAACGTCAAGCTTCTGCGCGAGCTCGAACACGTGCCGGATGCGAAGCGCACCGCGCATTTCACATGCGTACTTGCGCTGCTGCACGGCGCCGACGATCCCGATCCGATTATCGCGATCGGCCGCTGGCCGGGCCGTGTGCTCACCGCGCCACGCGGCGAACGCGGCTTCGGCTATGACCCGGTGTTCCTGCCCGACGACGGCGGCGGGCTGGGTTCGGCCGAACTCGAACCCGCGTTGAAGAACCGCATCAGTCATCGCGGGCAGGCGTTGGCGGCGCTGCGCGAACTACTGTTCCCCTCTCCCTTCGGGAGAGGCGGCCGCAGGCCGGGCGCGCAGCGCTTCCCGAAGGGCGGGTGAGGGTACGCGCTTGCGACAGCATTTTTGCGACACCGAACCCTCACCCCAACCCCTCTCCCGTGGGGAGATGGGCTCATTCGTTCCGCCCCCGTTGTCGCTCTATATCCACATCCCCTGGTGCGTGAAGAAATGCCCATACTGCGATTTCAATTCGCACGGTCTGCGCGCCGCGATGCCGGAGCGCGAGTACGTCACGGCGCTGCTGGCCGACCTCGATGGTGATCTCGCCGATTTCGGCGGGGCGACCCAGGGACGCGAAATTTGCAGCGTGTTCTTCGGCGGCGGCACGCCCAGCTTGTTCGCGCCGGATTCGATCGCGGCCATTCTGGACGGTGCAGCGATGCGCATCCCTTTCGCGCGCGATTGCGAGATCACGCTTGAAGCCAATCCCGGCACGGTCGAGCACGGCCGTTTCGATGGCTACCAATCAGCGGGCGTCAACCGGATCAGTTTCGGCGTGCAAAGCTTCGACGATGAAAAGCTGCGCGCGCTGGGGCGCATCCATTCGTCAGCCGAAGCCGAGCATGCCATCAAGCAGGCACAGGACGCAGACTGCGCCAACATCAATATGGACCTGATGTACGCGTTGCCGCGGCAAACACTGGAGGGGGCGCTCGCCGATGTCGAACGTGCGATCGCGCTGCGACCCACGCACATCTCGCATTACCAGTTGACACTGGAACCCGGCACGCCATTCGCGAAGCGTCCGCCACCGTTGCCCGATCACGACGCCTCGTGGGACATGCAGGAAGCGTGTCAAGCGCGGCTGGCGGAGGCCGGCTACGCGCAATACGAGGTTTCCGCGTACGCGCAATCGGGAAGACGTTGCCGGCACAACCTCAATTACTGGGGGTTCGGCGACTACCTCGGCATCGGCGCGGGCGCACACGGCAAGGTCAGCGGGACCGGTGACATCCGCCGCCGCTGGAAAATCCGCTCGCCGCGCGCCTACCTGCAGCACATGGACACACCGCAGCGCATCGGCGGCGACGAAACCATCACCGCCGAGCAACTACCGTTCGAATTCATGTTGAACACCTTGCGCTTGAACGATGGTGTGCCGATCGCGGATTTCGCCGCGCGCACGGGCCTGCCGCTCGACGCGATCACGGCACCGCTTCGCGAAGCACACGCACGTGGCTGGCTGATCGATGACCCCGATCGACTGCAAGCAACCTCCCTCGGTCGCCGCTTCCTCAATGATTTGATCGAAGTGTTCCTGCCGCCACGGAATCCCGGGCGCCGGCATGCCTGAGCTCGTTGCCCTCGCTTGCCCCTATTGCGGCGAATCCATCGAACTCGTGGTGGACGCCCCGGCGGGCGACGCCACCTATGTCGAGGATTGCCCGGTGTGCTGCCGGCCGATGCAGGTCGACGTCGAGACAAACGGCACGGGGATTTCCGTCCGCGTCAGGACTGGCGACGAGTGATTCCAGCACCGTGATGGCGCTTTCCGCCGCGCTTGCATAGAATCGCCGCGTCGTGAGGCGGTTTGCTGGCTGGGTGCCTGCATCCGCCCTACGGGGAATCCCAGGGGTCTTCCAGCTTCAAATGCGATCGAACATGCCGACACTCGCTGACCGCAGCGACCTGGCGCCACGCGCCCGGCACCTGCTGGCGCAACAACTGGCCGAGTGCGGCGCGTTGCTGGAACCGCTGCTGCGCAACGTGCTGGATGATCTGGAACATGAATTGTTCCGCATCGCCGAGCAATCCAGCGGCGGCCAGGCCCAGCACGAAGCAATGGAAGCGGTGAAGGAGGTCAAGCGCAACCGTCCGCGTTTCCAGGGAAGGCTGATGGGTTTCATGGAACGCCGCTTCGCGTGCATCGGCAGGCCGCAGGCGGAAGACGCCTCCACGCGCCGCAATGCGGGGGACGGAGATCTGGCGCTGGTTGATCCGCACGAATTCGACGAAACCATGGCGCTGGATGACCTGTCCACGCGCACCGAACTGCACGCGGGCAATGCGATCTTCGATTTGTGCCATCGCTATGCCGTGCTGGTGGCCGCCCCGCCGCTCGACAACGAAGCATTGCCGTCCGGTCCGCACATCCTCGCCTCGGTGTTGAGCGAGGCCGCCGCCGACCTGGGGCTTGAACGCGAGCACCGCCTGTTGTTCTACCGGCTGTGCGATCGCCGCCTGTTCGGCGCGGCCGAATCGCTCTACGGGCGTCTGAACGAACATCTCAAGTCATCGGGCATCCTGCCCGACTTGCGCAGTTACCTGCCCAAGCGTGCGCCGTCGGAACCGCGACCGACGTCCGCCGCGTCGGCGCCGGACGAGGCATCCGCGGCAAGTCCCATCGCGCCGGCAACCAACTTCACCCCGCCCGCCGCGCCGCCGATGAGCGAACTGCACTCGCTGCTCGATGCGCGGCGGCAGGCGTTGCATCCCGAAGCCCGGGCAGCCGCCGCGCAGTCTGCGCAGTTCGCGTCGATGCCGGAATTGCAGGAAGCCCTGTCGGCGCTGCAGGCGTTGCCGTCGCGCAAGGCCGGTGCGCCACAGCCAGGCGAACGCCTGACCGGCGACCTGCTGGCACAACTGCGCCGCAGCGCGCATGGCGACACGGTGCAGTTGCAGCCCGAACACCGCGACGCGTTGGACCTGGTCGTCCTGCTGTACGACCAGTTGCTCACCGAAACGCGCAGCGAAGGCGTTGCGCAGCAGTTGCTGGCCAACCTGCAGGTGCCGCTGTTGCGGGTCGCGCTGTCGGACAATGATTTCTTCACCGTGCGCAACCATCCCGCGCGGCGGCTGCTGAACCTGGTGCTGGAAACCGCGAATCTGTGGCTGGATCGCAGCGACGATCACTTCGACGTCGCCCTGAATCAGCGCCTGCAGCGCTCTGTCGACCGCGTCGCCTCGGAATACCAGGGCGATCTCGGCGTGATCAAACGCGAGGCGGACGACCTCGACTCGCACCTGCGCCTGCTCAGCCGGCGCGCCGAAATCGCCGAGCGCCGGCAGGTGGAAGCCGCGCAGGGCCGCGATCGCCTGCGCGGCGCGCGCGCCGCCGCCTCCGACGCGATCGGCAAACGCCTCGCCGGGCACAAGACCACGCCGCTGGTCCGCTCCCTGTTGGAAAACGCGTGGACCGACGCACTGACGCTGACGCTGCTGCGGGAAGGCGAGAACAGCGAGGCGTATCGCCGCCGCCTGGCCGCCGCCGACCAGCTGCTGGGTTCCTCCGTCGAGCGCGACGATGCCAAGCTCGCCTCGGATTTGAACCACGGCCTCACCCAAGTCGGTTTGCAGGCCGCCGAAGCCGACCAGATCACCCGTTACGCGCTGGACATGCCGCAGCGCGCCGCGTCACAGGCCGCGGCGCCGCCGCCCAGCCAGACCGAGCTTCTGATTCGCCTGAAGTCGCGCCACAAACCCGGCGACGACGAGCCCGCCACGCCCGCCGACGCCGGCCCGCGCAAACTGACGCTGACACCCAGCGAACGACGCGCACTGGAAACGTTGAAGCAACTCCCGTTCGGTAGCTGGCTGGAATTCACCATCAACCAGCAGGGCCAGAAGGTCGCGCGCAAACTGGCGTGGTTCGCACCTGCCAGTGGCCGTTGTTTGCTGGTCAACGCACGCGGCGCAGCCGCGCCTGAACGAACACTGGACCAGATCGCGCGAATGATGGCGCGCGGTCAGGTTCGCCTCATTCCGCGCCAGGACGGCGGTATGATCGACCGCGCCTGGAATGCACTGGTGACAGGTTTGCGGAAATTCAGTCGGTCCAACCAACCCACGGAACCCGCCGCATGAACGACGAACGCCGCAGCGCCCCGCGCAAGCCGATTTCGGCGCCCATCGAGGTCGTCGACAGCATGAGCGGCGAAAACATCGGTCGGGTGGGCAATCTCTCGCGGACCGGCATGATGCTGATCTGCCATCGCCCCTTGCGCGACGATGCCCTGTATCAACTGAAGTTCCGTCTGCCCGACAGGCGCGGTGCGCACACCGACATCGAAACCGGGGTGCACACCATGTGGACCGAGCTGGCCGCCACCAACGGTTACCAATGGTCGGGGTTGCGCATCATCTCGATCAGCGGTTCGGCGGCGGCATCGCTGGATCATTGGCTGGAGCAGAGCGCGGCTCGATAATGCGATCATCCATGATCGCTGCTTCGTTCGAGGTTTTCGCGACCAGCCGGCAGCTTGACCACGCTGCACCAGAACGCCCTTCCATGGGCTGACTTTTCACCAAAACACACTTTGCGTTGCGGCGCGCGTCGCCGCATCATGACGGTTCCAGCGTTCACGCAGCCGCCCGAAGCATCGCCATGACCGCTTCCCCGCAGGATAATCTCGCCGCGCTGTACCCCGCGCATCTCGCCGAAGTCGAAAAGCGCAGCGCCGACGCGCTGGCAGCCTGCGGGCGCGACACGCTGGTAGTTGCCGCCGGCATGCCGCACGGATGGTTTCTCGACGACCAGCATTACCCTTTCAAGGCAAATCCGCATTTCCTGCACTGGCTGCCGCTGACCGATGCACCCGGCAGCTGGATCGTGTACACGCCCGGCGCCAAACCGAAACTGATCTTCCTGCAGCCACGCGATTACTGGCACGTGGTGCCCAACGCGCCATCTGGCTATTGGGTCGAGCACTTTGATGTTGTGATCATCCGCAATGCCGAGGAAGCCCGCGCGCACTTACCGAAAGATGTCTCACGCTGCGCCATCATCGGCGAAGCCAATGCCGCGACCGGCGATATCGAACCCGACAATCCCGAAGCCGCGTTGAACTTGCTGCACTACCGGCGCGCGTTCAAGACGCCGTATGAGATCACCATGATGCGCGTGGCCAGCAAGCTGGGCGTGCACGGGCATCGCGCCGCGGAGCAGGCGTTCCGCGAAGGCCTGTCGGAATTCGACATCCACTGCCGTTATCTCGAAGCCACCCGGCTCACCGAACAGCAGTTGCCGTACGGCAACATCATTGCGCTGGACGCGCACGGCGCGGTGCTGCACTACATGCACTTCGACCGCAACCCGCCCGCGCACGCGTACTCGTTCCTGATCGACGCCGGCGGGCAATTCCACGGCTATGCCTCCGACATCACGCGCACATATGCGTCACCGGACGCCGGTGAATTCCAGGCCTTGATCGGTGCCTTGGAAAACGCGCAGCAAGGTTTCTGCGCGAAAGTGCGCGCGGGGCAAAGCTATCCCGAACTTCACGTTCACGCGCACCACGTGTTAATGCAAGCGATGCACGACCTTGGCTTCATCACCTGTTCGCCCGAGGCTGCGGTGGCCAGCGGTATTTCATCCACATTCTTTCCGCACGGCCTCGGGCATCTGATCGGACTTCAGGTCCACGACGTGGCCGGTTTCGCCCGCGACGAAACCGGCGGCACGATTTCGAAACCGGACGGCCACCCCTATCTGCGTCTCACCCGCACCCTGCAACCCGGCATGGTCACGACGATCGAACCTGGCCTGTATTTCATCGACATGCTGCTCGCGGAACTGAAAGAGAAACCCGCCGCCAAAGACGTCGTGTGGTCGAAGGTCGATGCCTTCCGCAAATACGGCGGCATCCGCATCGAGGACGATGTGGTGTGCACTGACGGCGATCCGGTGAACCTCACCCGCGAAGCGTTCGCGGCGGCGTAACCACTCGCTCTGCCGGCGTCCCTTCGGAAAGAAAGAAGGGTGGAACCGGGCCTCGCTTCGCGCGCCGCGACTCGCGGCCGTCCGTTCAGCGCGCGCCGAACTCGCGCATCATCTGGGTCATGGTGCGGGCGACACAGGCGGCATCGCAGCGGCTGGCAAGGTAGCCCGAACCGCAGGCCATGAGTTCGGCCAGCACGTTTTGCAACTGCCTGGCCTCCGGGCTGCGCCCGTTGCCGTCACCGCCATCGGCGCGGTCCTGTTCGACGTAGCTGTGCACCGCGCCGACCATCGTGTGCGCCATGTGGTCGGCATCCACGTCGCCGCGCAGGAAGTCGGGCGCCACCGCCACGGCCTTGTCGATCGCCGCCCGCATGCGTCCGGCCTGGGTAGTCGTGGCCGGTGGTGTGCCCGCACCCGCGTGCGGCTGTTGCGCTGTCTGATCCGTGTTCACTGCGCGCTCAATGGGAGGAATGGAACTGCCGACATTATGCGCCGCACGGCGCAGGCCGGCGCGGTTTGCCTTCAGCATCGACCGCACACCAGCATGACCATCGCCACGCGGACATGCGCGGCCGATTCTGCGATCATCGGGAACTGTTTTGCCGGAAAAGGTCGCCGCGATGAGTCACGAAAAGGCAATCCGCCGCAACGTCGGCGCTTGGGCGCTGATGTTCACGGGCCTGGGCTCGATCATCGGCTCGGGCTGGCTGTTCGGCGCATGGCGCGCGGCGCAGCTCGCGGGACCCGGCGCGATCTGGGCATGGATCATCGGCGCGGTGGTGATCCTGTTCATCGCGGTCACCTACGCCGAACTCGGCGCGATGTTTCCCGAATCGGGCGGCATGGTGCGTTACGGGCAGTATTCGCACGGCACACTGGTGGGTTTCATCGCCGCCTGGGCCAACTGGATCGCGATCGCGTCGGTGATCCCGGTGGAAGCGGAAGCCTCGGTGCAATACATGGCGTCGTGGCCGTGGCAATGGGCACAGAATCTGTATCACGTGGCGCCGGGCGGCTTGGGTGAATTGAGCCCCACCGGTCTCGGGATCTCAGCCGTGTTGGTGATCGGCTATTTCCTGCTCAACTACTGGAGCGTGAACCTTTTTGCCAAGACCAACACCTGGATCACGATCTACAAGCTGATCGTGCCGGCGCTCACCGCGATCGCGCTGATCGCGACCTCGTGGCATCCGGAGAACTTCCACGTCGGCGCGCACGGCGGCCCGCACGCTTACAACATTTCCGCGATCCTGACCGCGGTCGCCATCAGCGGCATCGTGTTCAGCTTCAATGGCTTCCAGAGTCCGGTGAACCTCGCGGGCGAAGCCAAGAATCCGGGTCGCAACGTGCCGTTCGGCGTGATCGGCTCGATCCTGCTGGCAACCATCGTGTACCTGCTGCTGCAGGTGGCGTTCCTCGGCGCCACCGATCCGGTGGTACTCGCGAAGGGGGGCTGGGCCGCGATCGAACACTCCTCGCCATTCGCGCAACTGGCGCTGGCGCTGAACCTCAACTGGCTGGCGCTGTTGCTGTATTCCGATGCCTTCATCAGCCCGTCCGGCACCGGCGCGACCTATACCGCGACCACCGCGCGCATGATCTACGGCATGGAACGCAACGGCACGCTGCCGAAGATCTTCGGCCGCGTGCACCCGCGCTTCGGCATTCCGCGCCCGGCGATGTGGCTGAACCTGGTGGTCGCCTTCATCTTCCTGTTCTTCTTCCGCGGATGGGCGACGCTCGCCGAGGTGATCTCGGTCGCAACCATCATTTCGTACCTGACCGGGCCCGTCAGCGTCTCGGTGCTCAGGCGCACCGCGCCGGACATCCACCGCCCGCTGCGGATTCCCATGCTGCGCGTGATCGCGGGCCTCGCGTTCGTGTTCGCGACCGAACTTCTGTACTGGGCGCGCTGGCCGCGCACCGGCGAAATCATCCTGCTGATGGTGGTCGCGCTGCCGGTGTGGCTCTGGTACGCGGTGAGGCGCGGCGGCACCGACTTGATGAAACAGGTGCAAGGTGCGTTGTGGTTGATCTTCTATTTGCCGGCGATCGCATTGCTGTCGTGGGCCGGCAGTGCGCGGTTTGGCGGGCACGGCTACCTGCCCTACGGGTGGGATCTGCTGATCGTTGCGGTGATCGCGATCGGCTTCTTCGCATGGGGCTTGGCTTGCGGCTGGCGCACGCCTGAAGTGGAAGCGATCAAGATGGAAGCGCAGGCGAATCCGGGCGCGATCCTGGTGCCGCCCGACGAAGAAACCGCGGAGCGCCTGACCGGGCGTTGAGCTCCCGCCCCGCGAGAGCAGGCAACCCGGCAAGGTTCTCCTGGTCTGAAGGCGGTTTGCACGCCGCGATGCCGCTCCCGAGCCACATCCGGACGAGGCACAGCACATGCGGCGGTGCTCAAGCCAACGCGAGCACGTCGCCCAGCAACGCCTGCGCAGTCACTTCTGGGCCCGCGCCGGCGCCCTGGATCACCAGCGGGCGCTGGTAACGCGCGGTCGTGAACGCGAACAGGTTGTCGGCGCCCAGGAGGTGCGCCGCGGGATGCGAGGCCGGCACCTCGACGAGCCCCACCCGCGCAGCGCCGTCGGCGTCGAAGCGCGCGAGGTAGCGCAGCACGCAATGGCGTGCTGCGGCCCCGGCGTGGCGCGCGGCGATCGTGGCGCCGAGTTCGTCGAGGCGATCGAGGAATGCGTCCTGCGATACGGCGCGCAGCGATGCCGGCACCAGGTTTTCGACTTCGAGTTGCGCGCGTTGCAACGGAAAGCCCGCCGCGCGCGCAAGAATCAGCAGCTTGCGCGCGACGTCCTCGCCGGAAAGATCGGCACGCGGATCGGGTTCGGTGTAGCCGAGCGCGCAGGCTTCGCGCAACAGCGTCGAGAACGGTTGCCGCCCGTCGTAATGATTGAACAGATACGAAAACGAACCCGAGAAGACGCCCTCGATCCGAGTCGTCGTGTCGCCGCAGAGATGCAGCCGACGCAGGGTGGAGATGGCGGGCAAACCGGCGCCGACCGTCGCGCTGTCACCGTAACGAACGCCCTGCGCGCATGCAGCCTGCAATGCGCGCCAGCCATCGAGCCCGCCGCCAACCAGCGCCTTGTTGGCCGTGACCACGTGGCAGCCGTGCGCCAGCCATTCGAGGTGTCGCTGTGCCAGTTCGGCCGACGCCGTCGCGTCGATCACGACGCGGATGGGCGCGCCGCTCGCATGCAATGCACGCAGCAACGCGGCATCGTCGCGCAGTTCGCCGCCGACGTCCAATCGCTCGCGCAGGCGACGCTCGGCCAATGCGGCGGGCTGGGTCTGCTGATGACGCGAATTGGCGGCGCCAAGCAGGCGCAGGTTTTCACCGGCGGACGTGCGCAGCAATTGCAGGAATGCGCCGCCGACCTTGCCGGTGCCGAACAGCACCACCGCGATATCGTGCCGCGCGACGGTGCGGGGAACGAACGCTTCTTCCGCCAGCACCGCGCTCACGCCGGGACCGCCACGCGTTTTCGCGATACCGCATCGGCGCGGACCAACGCGGCGCGCAGATGGCGCAACAGATCGGCGATGTCCTCGATGCCGACTGAAAGGCGCAGCAGTGTGTCGGAAATGCCGGCCGCGCGACGCGCTTCCGGCGCCATCGCCGCGTGGGTCATCGTGGCCGGATGCGCGACCAGGCTTTCCACGCCGCCCAGCGATTCGGCCAGCGTGATGCATTGCAAGCCATCGAGGAACGCGCGCACCGCATCCTCGCCGCCTTGCAGTTCGAAACTCAGCATCGCACCGAATCCCGATTGCTGGCGTTTCGCGAGTGCGTGATGGGGATGTGACGTCAACCCCGGATAGAACACCTGCGCAACCGCCGGGTGCACGCTCAAAAGATCGGCCAACGCGGAAGCGTTCTCCTGGTGCGCGCGCAGGCGCGCCGAAAGCGTACGCAGGCCGCGCAAGGTCAGCCAGCTGTCGAACGGCGCGCCGGTCAAGCCGAGGCAATTGCCCCACCATTTCAAGTTCTCAGCGACTTCAGGCTCGCGCGCGATCACAGCGCCGCCCACCACGTCGCTGTGGCCATTGATGTACTTTGTCGTCGAGTGCACCACCACGTCCGCGCCCAGCGTCAGCGGTTGCTGCAGTGCCGGTGACAGGAACGTGTTATCCACCACGCACAACGCGCCCGCCGCATGCGCGGCCTGCGCGACGTGGCGAATGTCGGTGATGCGCAGCAGCGGGTTGGATGGCGTTTCCACCCACACCAGCGCCGGCTTTTCTGCGAGGCCCGCCGCGAGCGTGGTGGGATCGGTCAGATCCGCAAAGCG